>Ga0209062_1000628_pt1 | contig 94851 bp, 77 predicted proteins | sample Coa_R2_2_FD_187158 | JGI IMG/M metagenome (GOLD analysis project Ga0209062, IMG submission 187158) | Surface soil microbial communities from Centralia Pennsylvania, which are recovering from an underground coalmine fire - Coalmine... | ecosystem: Environmental > Terrestrial > Soil > Unclassified...
CGCGGGCCAGGTCGTAAGCCTTGCGAATGCCGCCCTCGCCATTGGTACTGCCATTAGCCGAGAGGCTGTCGATCATGCTCTTGATGGTCTTCTTGTCGCTGCCCTTGGTGGGCATCAATGCCACGCGAGAATCGCCAGCATAAGTCACGATCGAGACACGATCCTTCTCACCGAGTTGATCCACCAGAAGGGCAAGCGACTTCTGCACAAGAGGGAGACGGTTCTCTTGCTGCATGGAGCCGGAGGTATCGATGAGGAACACGAGGTTGCGTGGCGGCATTTTGTCGGCGGGGATCTGGTAAGCCTGCATGCCGATGCGGACGAGATGGTGTTGGCGATTCCAGGGACACGGTCCCATTTCAACATGGAAGGCCACGGGGTCGTCACCTTTGGGCGGCGCATACTTGTAGGGGAAATAGTTGATGAACTCGGCGAGGAAGACGGCGTTTGCGGGTGGGAGCTGACCGTTGATGAGGATGCGTCGGACGTTGGCGTAGGATGCGGTGTTGACGTCGGCGGAGAAGGTGGAGAGTGCTGCCACCAGAGGGGAGCGGAAGTCGTTCTCGCGGTAGACGCCGTACACTTCCGCGTTCTGAGCGTTGTAACCACTCTGAGGCTTCGGCTCAGGCTTCCCAACTGCCCCACCCGCCGCCGTCACCTTCTCTTTCGTTGCACCGCTGCGGCCATTGAATGTGCCAGAAGCGCCACCGAGCATCAAAGCACCCGTATCGCCAGCCGCACTGGGCGCTGGAAGAGCACCATAGGCTTTGGGCGCATTCGGCCGGCCGATAGGATCGGCGGTGGCGGCACTATCAACCGTTGCCGCGTCGAGTCGTTTCACTTCCGGCAACGCAGCTTCGAGTTTCCCGTTCAGGCCGAGGTCTTCATTTGTCAGATTCTGATCCGGGGGAGGCGTTTTGTGAAGCCTCTTTCGGAGTTTGTGCCGGCTCGTTTTGCGCGACGGGAACTTCCTGTCGACCGCAGCCGACCAACACCGCGAGCAGCAACGCCGGAACGCCGACGGCAATAAACCGACGGCTCCCTGTCGGGAGACGGGACATAACCCCTCCAAAAGTTTTAAGGAACGCGCAGATGTGAAACTGCTCACGAGCAGTTCCCAGACGACGAGCCGAACCACTCCAAACACTCTGACGCGGCAGACGTGAAAAAGTTCTCGCGGAATCGTAACAAAGCGAATTTTGCGCGGCGGTCAGTAGTTGATGTCGTGATGTCGGAAGCGTGCGCGGAGGAGTGCGTTTAATTCATCGTCATGGGTGGAAACACCCAGGCCATCGAGCTGCGCAAGCTGCGGGCTGGTGAGCAGTACTCGAATACCCGTTTCGGTGATTGGATTGTACTTCAGATGCAACACACGCAGAGCAGATGCAGCCTTCCACTTGGCGAGCAGTTCCGCGCCGCGGTCGTCGATGCGGTTGTACGTCAACCACATGATCCGCGGGCACCATTTCCCGAATCCACGCACGAGTTCGCGCACTGCGGCAGTGGTCAGGTTGTTGTCGTCGAGATCGAGATACCACAATGTTCGCAGTCGTGGACAGCGTGCCAGTGCACGAACATCGGCGGTGCGGAACCGACTACTGTGTGCGTGGAACATTCGCAGAGCACCCGGCGTTGCGTCTGCGAGTCGCTTGGCGTCGAGTCCCGCACAGGGGTTTCTGGCCAGATCGAGGAACGCGACGTTCGCCAGGTGCGGCGATGTGAGTAACGCCGTGACTCCACGGCCCGTGATGTTGTTGTGCGAAAGGTCGAGTTTGCGCAGATTCGCGAGATGGGGGCAGTTCGCGAGAACTTCTGCGGCGTTGTCGTCCAGTCCGGCACGAGTGAACTCCAGAGTCACTAAATTGGTGAAGCCGCCATTGGCAAAGGTGCGAATCGTGTCCGCGGACCAATCCATTCCGCATAGCGTCAAGTGCTTGAGTGTGCGCAGATGCGGTGCGGCGAAGAGGATTTCTGCTTCCGCCGCAGGCAGGGCCCTTTCGCTCAGATCGAGGCGGTACAAGCCGGCCCAGCGCGGCGAGTCCGCCAGGGTCAGGGCGATGGTGGAACCGGTGTAGTGCACCTCGAGGTTTCGTACTGCCGCCACTTCGGGATAGTGGCCAAGCGCTTGCAATCCCGTTTCGCAGTCGCCGCGTAACTCAAGCCCGGTTATCCAGCCGAGCAACCCCACATCGGCGAGTTGTTCCACGATCCGGCTGGTGAAATTATCCGCCACAAGCGTAATCGGCGGGACCGCTGCGCGCAGTTTCTCCGCGGCTTCCTTGAGGTTCCGTAGACTGCCGAGAGTGACGCGATGTGCAAATCCGCGCTCGAACCCGCCCCACTCCACTTTGAACTTCTTCGGCAATTTTGGAACCCACCGCTCACCGTGACGCTTGGCTAAGTCATCCGCACGCATGGCGAGTGCGATGCGACGGTGGATGCCATTGTCGATTTGAGTCCAGTCGGCGGAGGGGCGGGTAACGTAGTCGCGTTCGCAGAGAAACTCGTAGAGCGGCTGGCTGTCGCTGCCATCTTCGGCTAGTCGGGCGAGTTCGCATTGAAGCCGGATGAATTCCGCGCGTTCTGGCTCGCCGTTCTCATCGAGCCAGTCAGCAAACATCAGTCGCGGAGTATCTTCCTCCGGGTTGGCACAAATGGCGGCGAAAAGCGCGTCGCGGTCAGAGAGCATGGGGAAACTCAGTGGTGACCAATTACGCGGCAGGCGGCCACGGCACTTGCTTCAATAACGCATCCAGGTCAATTCCCGGTGGCGGAACGTATCCATCCGGGATCGGCGAACCGTAATACTTGATCCGCTCGCGCATGAGACGGAGTAGGTTCTCCGCGGTCATTGGTCCTGGTTCGCATCGAGTCAGCGTACCGTCCGCTTCACTCACGAGAACAAGTGGACTCTCAAGGCTCTCAAAAACTGTATCTGATGGGCCTGCGGGTTGCGAGTTCATCACTGAGCCTCCAGAGCGACACGTACATTGAATGGAGTCTGGGCCAAGAGTTCATCATCCAGCCAGAGAGACACACTGTACTCGCCGGTGGCAGATAACACACAGCCAGCGAGTTGGAGGACGAATCGAACTTCGGTGAGCCGATCCGGTAGATTCAACCGAGTTCTCGCCCGGAACACTTCAGCAAAAGTATCCATCCGATCAATCCGAACGAGAACTTCAAACGCTCCAACACCGTTTGCGAGATAAGCTACCACGGAAAATGGTTGGACTACGCCGGGCAACTGCCTCATGCGGAGCCCGCGGAAGCAATTCACGAGGGTCAGGTTTCTGCTTACTGGATCGACCTCGACGCGCTCGGCCAAGTACAACCCGCGAACGAGCGGAAGCATCATCTCTCCTCTCTATTCTAACGAGCATGAACCAGGCTCACACGATCACTTCAGCCACTTGTCGCCGAACTGCATGAACACCTTCCAGTCCGCTGGAGTCATGCTGTGCTGGCCGGTGCGGATGAAGTAACCCAGACGTGTGTCTGCGAGCGTACCGGTTTCCGGCATCTTTGCCGCAACCGGCGTTTTGTCGCCGTATAGCTCGTACACCGGCGAGGCCGCCGCGAGTACGTCGAACTGCCCGCTCGGATTCGCCCACTGGTCGTCTTCGGCGTTGGTCATGAGCACTGGCCGCGGCGCGCAGATCGCCACAAGGCAATGTTGATCGAAGGGAATCTTCGTCACATCATCGCCGAACGCCGAAAAGTTCGCGCAGAACCAGTGCGGGAACGCCGTGGTGATACGCTTCACCGTTTCGGCCTTCGGATTCTTCGACCGGCTTGGCCCCGCCCCGCCGCAACCCGACTGGTGCGGAATCACCACGGCGATACGGTCATCGAACGCACCGGCCAGAAGGGCTGTCTTGCCCAGGCGCGAATGACCGACCACCGCAAGCCGTTTCGCGTCGATGCTTTTGTCGGTCATGAGGAAATCAACCGCCCGGTGAATGCCCCACGCCCACCACATGATGGTCGCGGTCTCGTCGCCGTGTGCATCCCCCTTCACCGTCGGCATCGTCGCTCGCATTCCTTCCTGCACGTTCGGCCGGTCGGGTTGAATGTCACCGCAATAGAACGTCGCGACCGCGTATCCTTTCTCCACGATCTGTCGCAGCGGCCATGTATCGGCCTGTTTTCCGCGCCCCTCCGCTGTGGCCTTGTTCTTCACCACACCGGGGTAGCGATCCGGCACCCACACGGTTGGGATGCGGACGTTTTCGTGTGTCGTGAGCAGGTGGTTGCCGCCGAAGTTCGGCCCCACGAAGCACGCCACCGGTGTTTTGTCGTTCGGCACCGCGATCAGGAGATAAATCTTCGGCCATTCTGGTGGTCCGAAGGTCAGTTCCACCTCGCGGAGCGTGCCCTTGCCGTCGAGGGCCTTCGCGTCCTCGAAGAGGACCTTCGCGGTCACTTTCTCCGGCTTGGCGGGGAAGCGGCCATACATGTAGTGCTGGAACAGTCCTTTCAGTTCGGGTCGGCGCTGGGCTTCCCAGGCTGCTTTCGTGCTGATCTTCGTGCCGTCACGCATCGTGAGGACGTCCGGGAACTCTTTGATCGAAGGGAGTTTGTCGGGGGGGGGAAAATCCGCAGGCATGGCAACGACGGTCATGGCAAGAATTCCAAGCAGTGGAAGAGAGAATCGCATTTGGGGTAACTCCATAAAGGCGAACGGGGCAGGAGTCCCAAAGATTACACGAAATGGTGTGAAGGTGCACGTGGCAGAGGAGAAACGTGGCAGAGAAACGCAACCCAGCCGGCGTCGGCCGGCTGGGTCTCCACTCAAAAGTGACTTCGGCCTCGTCGTCAGAACCGCAGCCCCAGAATGATCGCGAAGGCGAACGGCTCCACGCCCACCACTTCCAGCGGCAGGCTGAACGATTCATTCACTTCTATGCTGATGGTCTTGCCGTCGTCGCGTGTAACGGTCAGGTTCGGGAACAGGTGCTGGCCCACCTCGTGCGCGTTGGGAATGAGCCCCACGTCGATCGGGTTGAAGTCGGTTTCGCTTTCGTTGAATCCGCCACGCAGACCGAAGACGCTGAGGAACAGCGGCCCGATGCAGCAGAGGTTCCCCGCCGTGGATTTCGGCGAACAGTACTGGAGTCCGCAGCCATCAGCGGGCATCTTCGCCAGACGTTTGGCAGTCTCGGCGTCCGGCTTCCACTTCTCCAAACCACCCTTGGCCCGGAGCACCACGCCCTGCACCCCTTGTGGATGGCCCGCGATGACGAGCCAGTCGTCCACGATGGCGTAGGTGGGTGTGACAACGCCGAATCCGCGCGCGTAGAACTCGCGAATCTCCACACCCTTGAGCATCTTCTTCCGCACCTTCACCGGACCACTCGCGATCGATTCAATCACACCCTGAAGGCGAGTCGCTGCCACTTTCACCTTCGTGGGGTCCTTCACCGAAATGCAGATCACCGTGCCGAACACCTGAAGTCCTTCGGTGGGACTTTGGAACACAACGACCTTGTCGCCGAGGTACGGCAGCAGGTCATCGGCCACCGAGATGCCGAGGATCTTGTCAGCCTCGCGCTTCAGGTAGTCTTTGCGAGCCGCGATCACAGCGGGAATGTTCTTTTTACCAGCATCTTCTTCAACACCGAACTCCTTCATCATGGTGAGGAACTCAATGAGTCCCACCCCAGCATCGTAGGTCGCGGCCGGGTCGATCCGCAGAGCAGAGAATCGGCTCACGTCGGGCGGCATGGGCGGTAGATCGTTCAAACCCAGCGGCTTGTTTACAAGCAACTTTGTAATTCCCTTCCGTTCGCCGGGCACATCGATTTCATAGAGCGCCCGCGATTCTTTTCCGTCGAAGCCGGAAGCGAACACGACCGCCTTGACTCCGCTGATGCCGGTGGAATCGAGTCTCTCCTTCAACCCCGGTACGAACGGACCGGCGAGATTCTTCGCGAGATTGATCACGCGTCCTGTATCCACGAAACCGCGTGTGACCGCCTCGAAGTTGCCCATCTTGAGTGTCCGTTGAAACAACGGATGGCCGGTCACGCCACCCTTCTCCACGTTCGCCTGCATTTCGGCGATCACCGTGGAATGTTTCCGCGTGCCGGCATAGAAGACGAAGTGTTTCCCCTCACTCCACCACGCGACATGCAACTGAACAGGTCCGCCGTCGTTGGGGACGATGAGCCGAACGCCCTTCCGGCCGTCGATCTCGAACGGCTCGACATTCGCTTCCGTCTTTCGCGTCAGCAGGCGAAATGTGCCGAACAACACGTCCGCTTTGTCACCCACGTTCGGCACGATCACAATGACCTGGGCATCCGGCAACAGTGCTTCCGGACCGGGCACTTTGCCGGTGAGTAACCCGCCGAACGCCTCGCCCACTCCTTTGATTGTGGGCGCGGCCTCGCGCACTTCCGCCGCGACAATCACCCCTCGATCCGCGATCAACTCAATCAGCTTCTCTGCTGATTTCAAATCGACGAGGTTCGCTTTCAACTCCGTTGGCGACTTGCCGTCCAGAAGCGGCTCGGCCAGGATCGACGCGCCAAGTAGTTTCGGCCCCTTCACGAGCATTTCGCGGATACTGTCGCCGGTTGGTCCGGCCATCACGCCACCCCAAATGGACTTCTTGTAGGCTTCGTTGTGCGCAGCGATGCCGTCCCACTGCACGTAGAGTTGCGTGGTGGGGGGAAGGAGCTTTTCTGGCGCGTCGGACTTCGCCGCCGGCGCATCGGCCGCGAACGCGGTTGCGGTGAAAGCCAGCGCGACAATCGCGAAGGCGAAGGTGCGGGGCATGGTGTTTCCTCTGGGAGGGAATAGCGAACGGCGTGGCGTAAGCCCGCCGAGTCTGACGAATGGTGTGAGTACGGCGAACGACGGGAACCCGACTCGGCGGGCTTACGCCACGCCGTTCGCCTCATACTGGCCGATTTTTACATCTTCTTGGCTGGAGGCGGTGGAGCGGGTGCTGCCTCGGGTTCCACCGGTTCCACCGATTCCACTGCAGGCGGGGCTGGTGTAGCCGCGCCGGGAGGCAGCCCCCCCTTTGGTGTCGGCGTGTTGGGCGGTCCAGCAGGTGCTTTCTTCTTCTTGTCAATCAGCGGCAGCTTCTCGAACGTGTCGCCCAGCACGCTGCGGCTGTCCACGCCGAGCCATTCGTCGAGCAGTGTGGCGTACACGCGGCGGAAGTCGGTGTGATACTTGATGTCGCCGTCTGTGAGGTCCGAGAGGCTTGGATGCTTGCCGACCAGCCCACCAACCACCTGTGTACCGGCGACGAACATGCACGATCCGCTGCCGTGGTCAGTGCCGCGACTGCCGTTTTCCTTCACCCGGCGACCGAACTCGGAGTACGTCATCACGATCACGCGTTCGGAGTGTTCGCCGTGCAGCGTGTTGAATAGCGTCCCGATCGAGTTCGAGAGTTGATTGAGCAGGGTCTCGTGCGATTCGGCCTGGCGGGCGTGCGTATCGAAACCGCCGAGTTGAACGTAGAAGATCCGCGTGCCCAAGCCCTTCTGAATCATTCGGCCAATGAGGCCAAGCTTGCCGCCAAGGGTGTTGAGGTCGTCCGGGTCGCGACGAACGATGCGGCCGTTGACGAATTCCGTGCTCGTGCCACGCCCGCTGCCACCGGCCTCGCGGAGTGCTTCCTCGATCTTCTGCAAGCTCGTGTACGTTTGCAGTTGGCGTTTGCGAACGAACGACGCGAGATCGGCCTTCACCGGATCTTTGCCGTCGTTGAGTTCTTCGATCAGTTTCTTGCGGGTGTTGGCGTTCCCGGTCAGTTGGAGGCGGAAGCTGGCGCGGTCAGCGAGGCTGATGACGCCGCCATCGGCACCTTGCATCGCAACTGGCAGTCGCTCGTTGCCGATGTACATGCCGGGTACGCCGGCCTCCGACACGTGCATGTTGGGAATGCCGCGAGCCAGCCAACCGCTCACTTGCACACGCTTCGGATCGGCGAGTTGCCAGATGTCCATGCTTTCGAAGTGCGAGCGATCGGGGTTCGGGTAACCGACACCCTGAATGACCGCGAGCCGTTTGTCATCGAAGAGGCGTTTCATCTCGCCCATGCTCGGATGCAGACCGTGATAGTCGTCCAGCTTCTGCACTTCGTTTTTCTTGAACGCGAGCGTGGGCCGCGCTTTGTGGTACAGGTCGTCGCCGTAGGGTGCGACGGTGTTCAGCCCGTCGTTGCCGCCGGTGAGTTCGATGACCACGAGAACCGTGTCCAGCTTCTTTTCGGCTTTGTCCGCGGCGTGCGCGGTCTGGGCAAGAAACTCCGGCACCACCCCACCGACGGCCAGCAAACTGGACGCGCCGACGGTAGTCTTCAGAAAGTCACGGCGAGTGGACATGGGAGGCTCCAAGGATGAGGCGAACGGCGTTCGCTGGGTCAGTTCAACTGATACTCCGGCAAGCACATCATGGCGTGGGCGGCCTCGCGGACGCGGGCCTTGAACGCGGGCGAATCGAGCTTCACATCTTTCGGGTCGAGCGGCTTGGACGGTTCTTTCTTGGGCTCGTCTTTCGGAGTCTCCTTCGGGGGCTGCGGGGTAAGCGGTTCTTTCTTCGCCCCACCCTTCGAACCGGTCTTTGGGCCACTGGCTGGCCCGATCGGTTGACCGGCTGGGCCGGAGTCGGGACCCGGGCCAGGCGTGAGCAGGAACACTTCGATCTTTTTCGCTTGTGCGGCCGAGATCGATTCCCCGTAGAGCAGTTCGCCCAACCGCTTCACCACGGCCGCGACATCTTTCGGCTTGGTCGCGAACACCAGTTGGCACACATCGTACTTCGTATCGGGCGGCGGAGGCGACGCACTGTCTGACTGCGGACCTGCGGGCTTCGCCGTTTTCTCCACGGGCGCGAACTGATTTCCCCGAGGGGGTCGTGGGTTTTTGTTCCAGGTGCCCAACGCAACCGTTTCGGCGAAGTTGTTGCGTGCCAGAAGCGTTGCGCTATTGAGCCAGTCGGTGCCGGTGCGCCAGCCCTTCACGCTGGGTGGAGCGAACAGCGGTTGGCCCATCTTCGCCAGTGGATCGACCACATCAGCGAGCGGCACTCGACCCGGCACGACGGTATTGATCGTCTCGAGTGCATACTCAACCGGCCACTTCACGCACTTGTGATACGCGTGGGTGCTGAAGAACAACCGCGAGCCCAGCATCGTCTTAACGAGGTCGGCGATGTCGTAGCCCGATTTGCGGAACTGTTCTTCCAGAGGCGCGAGGAAGCCCTTCGGCGGCGAGGTTTCATTCACGAGGTAGGTATAGAGCTTGCCGACAAGGAACTTCGCACAGGCGTCGTGCTCACAGCAGAAGCGGATGATGTCCTCACCGTTCCACTTACCGGACTTGCCGAAGACGGTTTTCGTCCCGTCGTCATGCACGTCGCGGTTGAATTCGAACTTGCTCATCTCGGCATCGTGGTGCCAGCCAGTGAAGGCGCGGGCGGCTTCCTGAATATCCTTCTCGGTGTAATTGCCGACACCCAAGGAGAAGAGTTCCATCACCTCGCGGGCATAGTTCTCGTTCGGCGCGCCCTTCACGTTGCGGTTCGAGTCGAGCCAGACAAGCATCGCTGTATCGCGGCTCATATCGAGCAGGAACGCCGGGAACTTGCCCAGTGCGTGTTTGCGGAGCGTGACGTTCTGTTCATACATGAGCTTCGTGCTGCGCACTTTCGCGTAGCTGGTCGCGAAGTGATTGTGCCAGAAGAGCGTGAGCTTTTCGCGGAGCGGGTGACCGCCCTCGATCATGGCGTAGAGCCACCATGTCCGCAGACTGACGGGATCGTTGTAATACTGGCCGGTTTCAGTGAAGAGATCGAGCCGGGCGTCTGCGTCCGGTTCGCCGGTCATGAGTCGGGCGAGAGTCTTCTCAAGCCCGTCCTTGAGTGCGGCGTTGAGTTGCGCGTCGGTGACGCCGAAGGCGGCCCGACGATAGAGGTGCGCCGCCCACTTGCGATTCCACTCGCTCGCGGTCGGTTGCCACGGTTTCCACGCTTCGTTCGGATCGACCTTGTCCAAAGCAGAAGGAAGAGGAGCTTCGGCCATTACCGCACTCCAAAAACAAACCGGCAGAGAGCCGGCAGAAGGATCAGACAGGCGAACGCATTATTACCACCTCGCGGTGGAGTTCCAAGTTCCAAGTTCAAGAAGTTCCAAGTTCAAGGCAGAGTGCTGAGTTTTTAACTTGGAACTCTGGACCTTGAAACTTGGAACTACGGTTTCTTCGCTTTCGCTTCGGCTTCCTTGATATATTTTTCCGGATCGGCTTTAAATTCGTCGCGGCAACCAGAGCAGCACACCCAGTAATCCTTGCCCTTGTAGGTCACTTTCATGGTGCCGAGCCCGCCGCTGACGATGCATTCCGGCCCCTTCGGGACGTTCGCGAACGCGACGCCTTTCTTCGTGGCACCAACCTGAAACTGCTTCGTGAACGCGACCTTGGTATTCGCGGGTCGCGTTTCGAGGCGATACAGGTGGCGGTTGTGGTGCAGCAGACTGAAGACAAGTTGCTGTTCCTCGCCCGCCGGTCCCCCGGTGCGAGTGAGTGTCAGGACTTTGCCCTTCTCGTCGAGGCCGCCGACGAAAGTTTGCGTGGTTTTATCCGGCGTGGTGAGCGTGAAGGTGAAACGCGGGTGCGCATCCTCCTTCGCGGGAGTGTAACGCAGTTCGCCCTTCGTGAAATACTTCCCCTCTGTGAAAGTGGCGACAAGCCACGCGTCCTGATCCTTGAATTTCCACTCCCACTCGATCTTTTCATCCCAGGCACCGGTGAGCCGCTCCTCGCGCGTTCCTTCCGGTACTCCGCTCCCCCTCCACGAACCGACCAACACGTTAAACGGCTGGAGCGCTTCCTTCGGAGTGACAGTTTTGGGCGCCTCACACTGACACATTGGCACTGTGTCAGAAATTGGTACAGCGCGCAGCAAAGTGACACACGCGACCAGCAGAAAAGTCGTCATGGCAGTCTCGCGGGAAGTTCCGGAGTCCCGGAGTGGTTCTCCGGAATGACGACGCGAACCGCCACCGGTTTCAAACAGGGTGAATTTCAAACCAGGGGAAAACGAGATTGTGGGCGCGCAGAATGAGAAGTGTGTGAGAGGGGAGTCGGCAATGGAGTGCGCATTTTCCCAACGCTTCCTCTGGAAGAATGCGAAATCGTGCGTCTCGCGAAAGCGCGGGCAGACCTGCGTGCGCCGTTGTTGGTTTGGACCAACAACCATGGCACAGACAGGCCCGCTGCTCTTTTGTTGCGCAAATCGAGCGTCTAACGAGGTTTGCGCGACGGACGGAATTTGCTCAGTCTGCTGTTTGGCAGCAACGGTGAGGCCGCCTCGGCCATTTTCTCGCCTGCGGGTTGTGGTGTGCCAACGGGGATTGTTGCCGCGACCGCTTCGGCCGGAGCGGTGGACACAATTAAAGCCGTATCCGGACCCGACCCGACAATCGTGTTCTGGGGATCAGGAGCCGCGCTGGCGACAGCGGCGAGCACGTCGGTTGCTTGTTCAATCTTGTCGTGAATTTCTTTGCGATCAACGCGAACGTCCGGCGGTGCCTCAATGCCCAACTTCACGCGGCCGGGGCCAACGCTCACGACCGTGATTTTGATGTTGTTGGCAATAATGATGGATTCGCTCGGACGCCGGGTGAGCACCAACATGAGATGTCCCTCCTGGATGATGCTGGGAAGTAAGATGTGACTTCCACAGCGTTTCCTGACAAGGAATTCTACGTCACAATCCCGTTGACCTTGCAGCGATCTTTCATTTTTTCCTCAAGTTCGCCTCGGTCATTACCGAAACGTTACCGAGGATCATCCGCCGACCAATGTCGGTTGCGGACGTACATAACATCAGCAATTATCGGGCCATTGCTAAAAAGACGAAGCGGCAGCCTCATCCGATTCGGACGATTGCGTAATCACAAAAAACGGAATCCGTTTCAGGCACAAATGGTACCTGAAACGGAGCGTATTTGGGAAGTTTGTGGAGGATATTCTGCCGCGCAGGTGGCTGTCAAGTCGTTTTTTGGCCCAACACCGGACACCGGACCATTTGGCACTCGAAGTTTACCATTGGATCTTGAGCGATCACATAATTGCCCGCTTCGGGTTCACCCGATACTCTCTGACAATCGTCCCATCGGTCTCTGTTACACGTTCAGAATTGCCCCGCTTCATCTGAAACAACCACACTCGTCTGGCGCGAGTGGCAAACTGACCTCCGGCGCGTAACGCGAACGGGAATAGGACGTTCGCGTCCGGCAAGATGCTATACGCAACATCACTAACAGGTCGATGACGTCGACTGCCTTGGGAGACGGCGGCGGGTGTTGTGACTCCGAGAGCTGCGGGACTTGAAAGCGGACCAGGCACACCGCGTGGCCCGACAGGTTGTTCGGAGCAAGCGGCTGGCCGCCGGGAAAACAACAGATAATCAGCAACGCATCTGGGCCACCTGTGAGTGGTTCACAAAGAAGGTCCGCACGTCCATTTGGGTTCAGCCGCCCCAGCTTGACCCGCTGTGCTTCTGCCGCCATCATCGTAGTGGTTCTCCCACGACGATTCATCGACATGTCTCCAATCCCGAAATCCAAAACAACCCCGGCTCATTAGCCCACCATGACCATCCGCGAAATTGAGACCGACGGCTGGCGGGTTCGGCTCGACACGAGCAAACAACTGCTGGGCGTCGAGGTGCCAGAGTTCGTGTACGGGCGGGGTTCCAGCAGTGGGTTCGGCGACCTCCTCCCAACCCTCCCGCTACCGGGCGACGGCCCAGTATCGGCCGCCACCCTACTGCTGAAGGCCAAACAGTTCGACGACGGATTGCTGGCGGTCGTGGAACTGGCCGCCCAGCGGGGCATCGGGCGGCTTCCCGGAAAGGCGGGACTACTGCGGAGTTTGGCGGAAGCCCTGAGCCATGACCCCGCCGCGACCCCCATCCTGACCGCCTGCCGGCTGGGTCAGGTCGCGGTTATGGTGCCGGAAACCCTCAACGCGGCGGTCCGCCATGCCGCCGACCAGTTCCTCGGTGACGAACTCGCCTCGAAACCCCTCGGGTTCTACCGCTGGTCGCCGGACCTCGAAGCCGTCTTCCGTCAGGATCGCTTCCTCCAGCGACCCCTCGACCCGACGGACGCCGACAAGGTCGTTGCCGCAATCGGTCGCGTCGCGGGTGGTTGGTCCGCCTATGACGCGATCCTGGCTCTTGCCAGCCGGATGACCAACGCCCTGGACACCCCGTCGCTGCGGGATGGAGGTGATGAGCGTGCGTTTCTGCCGGCCTCCCGGTCGCACGAGGTAGTTCTGTTCAACCGGATGTACGGCGACAAACCGGTCCCGGACGGCTTCAACTTGATGACGGAACTGATCCGTTGCGTCCGCACCGGCGAGATCGACCTGCGGCCGAACGAGCAATCCGGCCTGTATGACCACCAGACGTGGTCCCTGGAGCCGCTGATCCGCCCCGACACCGTTTCGGAGGCTCCTCAACTCGCCCTCGGGGGCCGTTACCGACAGCATCTCGAAGACCTGTTTCGCGGGGCCTTGGCGTTGGCTCGGGAGACCCACGTCAAACAGGTGGGCGGAGGGTACGGCGGATACGCCGGCCCGCGGGTCCAGCCGGTGTACGTCGGTCCCGACCTATCGACCGAGCCGGTGCCGACCGTATACGCCCGCCGTGCGGAGGTGTACCGCTTCCTCCGCGAGGTGCTGGGCTGGGCATTCGGAGACGGGTGGCAGCAGTTGCACCGGCTCACCGCTGATGGGCCCGTCGAGAAACGGCTCGGTGAAGAACTCGACCAGTTTGTGAAGCTGTTCAACGAAGCTGCGGCGGCGTCATACCGGGAACTTGGGCTGGAACCTCCGTCGGGGACCGTGGAAAACGCCGGCGAGTTCAACGCTTGGAGGACGGGTCTATCGAACGATCCGGACGTGGCCCGTGATGCCCGAATGATGGTCCCGGTCTTCCATGATGTCGGACGGAAGAAGACGAAAGTCTGGGCGTTCCTCGGTTGGCGGACCGTGCCGGTTGACGTGGAATACCGGAAAGAGCCGACGGTACTGGCGGTGGAGTCAGCCCGACCGCAGGGGCCGGCACCAGCCGAATCCCCGCCAGTCCGTTTCTTCGGGGTCCGGTACGAGTTCGCGGTGCCAGTCACGGCCGAACTATACGTCACCCGGTTGCTCGACCGGGACGAGTTTCGTCGGCACTGTGACCGCCACCGCACCCGAGCCGCAATTCTGCGGCACCTCGGGTGAACGGGACGAACCATCGGTCGAGTTCTGGGTTGCTCCTTCATTCACCAGTTGCAAATGAGAACACGCCCTGGCATGGTTTCATTTGCAAGAGGACGCGAACCTCACCTCACCGTTTCTTCGTATCGATGGGAACAGGGGAGATGTCGGTGAAGCCGGACCGAATGCCGGTATCCACCAGCTGGACGACATAAGCCTGAATGAGCTTGTCGCCGAGTTCGAGTGTGATTTTCCCGGTCTTCTTTTGAGCGTCGAGTTGCTTCTTGAGTTCCACAAGTTTGTCGCGGAAAGTTTCCACGTTGGCGCCCAGGTCCGTTGGTGGGGCGGCGCTGAGTTCTTCCGTGAGAGTCATCTTCTCAATGGTTCCGTTGTCGGCGGCAGTGACACGGATGATGTAGTGCGTGGGCTTGTTGTCATCCGATTTACCAACCGTGGCCTGAAGTGATTTCAGATGTTCGGCGTTCTCTCCCTCCTTGAAGGGATTGGGTGGCGGGCCACCCACACCGCCACCGCCCGGCCAGCGGAAGCCAGCTGCTTCGAGTGTCGCACGCTGGCCCTCGAGGAGTTTGAGTAGTGCGTCCAGCTTGGCTTTCGCTTCTTCCTCGGTAATGGCGTCCTTGGTTCCGAGGTCCGCGAGCAGTTCCTTCACTTGTTTCTTGTGTTCTGCGGACAACTCGACGTGGAGCGACTGTTTGGTGAGCGTGTCCAGCCGGCCGACGAGCTGCGCCAGTTGCATCTTGGAATTGGGTCCACGTTGCCCACCGCCCTTCGCGCCTTTCGCACCCTTTCCGCCTTTGGCACCTGCGTCTCCACCCCCGCCCTTGAGATCACCCGCGCTCTTGGTGTTGTCGCTGTCAGAGGGCGACGCGTTCGCTTGCTGTGCCGGCTTATCGACCAGAGACGACATGATGACGGCCCCCAGCCCGCCGCCCACGACCAGACAAATGATGCCGGAGGCCAGCGCCGCCGGCACCTTCGCTTGAAAAACGGCCATAGCGAGTCTCGCGAGAGAGGAAGAAACCGCTCGAATGGCTATTCTGAGACCCTCGGGGCGGTTGTCGCAATCTTGGTGAAAACCGGTTCGAATCACCCAAGCTCAGCAACAACCGACCCGAGGATTTCAACACAGCTACCACATTGAGAACAGAAACACGCTGAAACGCAAGCGAAAAAAAGAGCAGTTAGACGTGTGCATGAATCGCGACGCGCGTGCGAACCGGTCGCCACGGCAGCTGCCACTCGTTGCGGTCGAGGAGGTCCGCGAGTTCCGCCAGCGACGGCACCACCGTTTCGGGCCGGTAGGCATAGCGCGGTAAGTCTTCGGCGCGCGTTCCACCGCTGAGAACCAGGACGGTGTGGAAGCCCAATTGCACGCCGCCGAGGATATCCGTTTCCATCGTGTCGCCGATCATCGTCGTCTGATCGGTGGTCAGACCGAGTTCCTTTCGCGCAGCACGCATCATCACCGGGCTCGGCTTACCGACGCTGAATGCCTTCACGCCGGTTGCCGTTTCCAGAAGCGCGACGAACGCACCGCAGCCCGGCCGCGTGCCGTTTTGCGTGGGGCAATTGGGATCGAGGTTCGTAGCGATCAGTTTCGCGCCGCCGAGGATCATCCGTACCGCGGCTTCCACCAGTTCCAGGTTGAACGTGCGGCCTTCCCCCACAACCACATAGTCCGGATCGTGATCCACAACGGCGTAACCGTGTTGGTGCAGTGCCGTGAGGAGCCCGCCCTCGCCAATGACGAATGCGGTACCACCCGGAGCCTGCTGGGCCAGATAACTGGCGGTGGCCATCGCGCTTGTGAAGATGTGTTCTTCCTCGACATCCAGACCCAACCGTGTGAGACGAGCGACCACGTCGCGTCGCGTTCGCTGGCTGTTGTTAGTGAGAAAGCGGAACGGAATGTCGCGTTCCCGCAGTTCGCGAACAAAGCGATCGGCCCCGGGAATCAGTTCCGTCCCGCGATACAGAACGCCGTCCATGTCGATGAGAAAGCCGAATCTCGCTGGTGCGTGCTGCATGGTGCCTTTCAACTTGAATAGAAGTCCCGCGAGCGTAGCTCGTGGGTGGGTTTCGTGACTCGGTTGGGGGAGAACCGCCAGATTGTTTGGGCGGGTTTGAGAGGAAGGTGGTAGAGCAGAGGGCGTGCCGTGGAAACCACTCAGGGCGATAATTCGGCCTAACCTCTGGCGCGATCGTGAGTTCGGTTTGATGTGTCGAAGCAGTGAAGTGGTGTGAAGTGCCTCGGAAGTGGGCAGAGAAGAGAAAGCAGAGATCAGAGAACAGGGATCAGAAGACAGGATGACCACAAAAAAGCACAAAGGGCACAAAAGAAAACAGAATCGAAGACAGAGAACAGAGCCAGTCTTTTGTTCTTTGATCCATCCGTTTTTGTTTTCTTTTGCGTCCTTTGTGCTTTTTTGTGGCCATTCTCGTTCTGTCTTCTCGCTTACTTCACGATCTTCGTGACGTCCTTGACGATGGCGTCAATGTCCTTGTCGGTGAGCTTGCCCGGCGCGAAGCTGTAGTTCGCCTTTACGACGCGATCGACGTAGAGGATGACGGTCACGTCGGCGTCCTTGTTGAGGTTGTACTTGGCGGGGATTGGGTCTTCGCTGTCCTCGATGGCAAGCACGATCGTCTTGAGTTCGGACTTCTTCGCGGCGTCCTTGAGTTGCGGTTCGAGTTTGGCCTTGTCGCCGCTGAAGACGGCGAAGCTGAACATCTCGGCCTTGGCGTTCTTGGCGGTCTCGGTGTCGATGGCCTTGAGGAGTTTGTGGGTCATGGGGTCGGTGCCGGTGCGCGCGAAGATCGCCACGACGGGGCTATCGCCGCCCTTACAGTACAGGCACGCGAGGCGGCCCGCGTCTTCACCAGTCACGTTGTAGGGGTGGAACGCGCCAGGCACCTTGTCGCCGGTTTGCGGACCGGACTTCAGATCGGCAGCGGCAACGACGCCACCGAGAAGAGCCACCACGGCGGCGGCCAACAGATTCCGAATCATCAGATTGGTCTCCGTATAGGAGGTGCTGTGTTGAAATCCTCGGGTCGGTTGTCGCAGGAGTTTGTTTTTTCAAACAATTTCTCTGCTCTCGCGACAACCTCAACCGAGGATTTCAACACAGCTTATGGGAGAAAAGGGACACATCATCATACCGTGTGAGGGTAGACGCTTTACAAGCCGAAGGTATTCGCAGTCCGCAAGTGGCAGAAGATAAAGAAGCCGGGCACGCGTCGTTCGTCGCGTGCCCGGTTTGCGCTTCGACTGGGAGAATGACTATTTCTTCTCTTTCTCTTTCACGGTCCACAGGTGCAGGGTGTATTCATCGCCATCTGTGCCTGTCACCTTGATCGTCTTATCTGGCTTCCAGTCACCCAGGAGGAACCGGTGGGAGACGATACGGGTACCGGGCTTGAGTTGTTTCTCCAGGATTGGCGCCAGAAGGGCGTCGAACTCGTTGCCCATGTACAGGAATACGATGGTCGCCTCGCTGTAGTCGCGATCCTTCAGGGCGTCTCCCTCAATGATGGTGATTTTCTTCTCCAAACCGGCCTTCTTGATGTTCTCGCGCGCTTCTTCTGCCTTCTTCGGGTCAATTTCAATCCCGACGCCCTTATCCGCACCAGCTTTAACGGCGGCGATGAGGACGCGACCGTCACCTGGTCCCGGCTCGTAGGCAATGTCGCCCTTCTTGACCCCGCCCAGTTTCATCATCTCGGCGACGATATCGTCCGGAGTTGGCACCCAGCGGATCTTGGCCTTGTCGGGATTCTTCGGGTCAGCCTTGGTCAAGTCGGCAACGATGTCCTCACCACCCTTGAATTCGATCGATTTGGTGCGGGTCAAGGTGGTGTAGTTATTGGGCTGCCAGATGACGGTAAAAGTGTATTCGTACTGTTTGCCGATCTCGAGTTCCGGCGTCTCGAATTCGCGGGTCGGGCCGGTGGGTTTGGTGGTCTTGCCCTCGATCAACAATTCCGCGTCATCCTGCGGAACCAGAATCTTCAACTTTGACTTGGCGCCCTTCTTCTCATCCTTCTGCTTCGCGCCGACCGTCAACGTGGTCAAGCCAGCCGAAAGAAAGAGAAGGGATAGAGCAAGCCCGAATATCCGGGCAGTGCGGAAGGTTAACATCGACACTCCTCGAAACGACAGGACGGTTAGAACAGGTGATCGTGTGGAATAGTCTCACCGAAACCAAGTACGCACGCAAGCCCCCGGCGGCAATAGTCAGGAATCCGGAGTCAGGGTCAGGAGCCAGGAATCAGGGGTCAGGAGCAGGAATCAGGGGTCAGGGACCGGGGACAGGAGGCAGGAACTGACACTGACACTGCCTCCTGCCTCCTGATTCCCGGCTCCTGGTTGCATCCGGCCGCTTCTGGGATAGGCTGAGGTCGTGCGGGTGTGGCGACGCCATGCCGGTTGGCTGGTGGCCTGACCCGTAACCCGGAGGGTCTGCCATGCGTCGCTTTCTCGTTGCTGCTTTTGCTCTCGCCATCACCACGTTCGCAGTTCGCGCGGCGGACGAAGAAAACCCGTACAAGAACGCGAAGGTCGGCGACTACGCCACCTACACCATGACCACCAAGGTCGGCGGGCTTTCCATCGACGGCATCATCACCCAGACCGTCACGGCCAAGGACGACAAGGAAGCCACCATCAAGGTCACGGGCACGATTGACTTCGGCGGAAACACGAAGGAGATTCCGGCGCAAGAACAGAAGATCGACCTGACCAAGCCCTATGACCCCACCAAGGGCGGGGCAAACCTGCCGGGGGGTGGAGAAGCCAAAGTCGAGAAGGGTAAGGAGGGGAAGGAGAAGATCAAAGTGGGTGGCAAGGAATATTCAACTACCTGGACGACCTACAAGGTGAAGGCCAAAGCAAACGGAATGGAGATCGACGCCAATGTGAAGGCGTGGATGGCGAAGGACGTCCCGTCGGGCCTGGTGAAGATGACCATGACCGCCGACATCGCCGGGCAAACGATGGAGATGACGATGGAACTGAAAGAGAGCGGCAACAAGAAGCAATAATGCGTGGCGAGTGTTGGCCGCCGGGGCGACTGGCTCCGGCGGCTGTTTGCATTGTTGAGGGTCACGTCGTGATTCTGTTTCCGCCTACGGTCGTTCCTGTTGACGGGCCGGTAGTCTTTCTGGCGGGGCCCATCAAAGGCGCCCGAGACTGGCAATCGGAAGCGATCTCTCTTCTTGCGCGACTGGCCCCCAACATCAACGTGGCCTGTCCGCGCCGCAGTCGCCTCCCAGGTGAATTCGACTACGCGGATCAAGTCGATTGGGAAACACACTATCTGCGTCGCGCTGCCACAAGCGGCGTAATCCTCTTCTGGCTGGCCCGCGAGATCGAACAGCACCCTGGTCGGGCCTACGCGCAGACGACGCGATTCGAGCTGGCGGAGTGGAAAATGCGGCACGAACGCGACGGCGCGAAGCTCGTTGTGGGCATTGAAGAGGGGTTCACTGGGGCGCGATACATCCGGCATCGATTCGCGCAGGATTGCCCGGCGATTCCACTTGTAGCGTCGCTGGAGGAGACGTGTCGCATTGCCGCGGCACTGGCGGGTGCGTGAAGGTTGTGAACTCAGGCGACGTCAGGGCGCCGGTATTCGATTCCGCGCTCTCCAGCGACGCACTCCCCACAGCCCGAGTCCGACGATCGCCGCCACGACCAACACTCCCAGGATGGCGGGGAGCCAGGAACTGAAGCCATTTGAGCCTTGCTCAACTTGACCGGGGGTCAAGGAGAGCCGCCCATCAGAGATCTCAACGCGGAAGTGATGCACTTCGTAATCCTTGGGGTTGAACAGCAACACACTCCGAGGTTCGAAGAGGTCTACGGGATTGGAATGGAACACGCCGCGTTCACTCGCCATGAGCAACTCCCAGCTCGCCTCGCCGCTGACTTCGGCTCGTTGGCGAGGCACTGCTACCAACGTCCACTGATGGAGGAACCGCGCAGGGTAGCCGGGACCGTAAAACTCTCCTGGCATCACATGCCCATGGGGTCTATCCCCGCGTCCGGGGCCAGTCTGCTGATGCGTCGGTTCCAGCCACTCCGAGGGAACCAGATAAAAATGATAATCAGGATAATCGCCGAGGTTATCGATCGCGACGAGTAACGCAGGAAGTTTGAAGCCCGGGGTACTCACGTCAGCCCGCACGACACCGGGGCAAAGAGCAAGGCCGCCGAACGCGGCGATCCAAGATGCTTTCATGTGCGGCCCAACCGATATGCCTTGTGGTCCCACTGACCAGAGCATGACCGATCCTCCAACGAATGCAAGTCCCACGCTGAAGGATGAGCACTCCGACCGCTTTCCGTACATCGAATTCAGGAGACGATTTTTTCGCGACGAGGCGTGAATGCTCGCGGCGCTGAAGACAACGACGTTCCGCTCGCTGCGGCACCGGAACTATCGGCGGTACTTCACGGGGCAGATCGTTTCGTTCGTCGGGACGTGGATGCAATCGGCCGCGCTCATGTGGCTGATGTACGACCGCACTGGCGATCCGCGCTGGCCATCGTGGTTGATCGTGGCGCAGATCGGCCCAACACTTCTGCTCGGTCCGTGGGGCGGCACGCTCGCGGATCGCCATCCCAAACGCCGACTCGTCTTCACGACACAAACAGCTTTCCTACTGAACGCGTTCTTGCTCACGGCTGTGGTCGCGAGTGGATTCGCACTGCCGGAACTGGTACTGGCGCTCATTGCGGTGAACGGTGTGATCCAGGCGGTCGATCTTCCGACGCGGTTGGCGTTCGTGCCCGATCTTGTGCCGAAAGAAGACCTCATCAACGCGGTGGGGCTGAATTCGCTCGTTTTCAACTCCGCCCGTGCCATTGGCCCTGCGCTGGCTGGCGTGTTGTTCCTCCTGGCCGAGGCCGCGAAACCACTCTTGCCCGAAGGAGCACATCCGGTCACGGTCGGCGCAACCGCGTGCTTCGCGCTCAACGCAATGAGCTTCCTGGCAGTGCTCTGGGCGCTGCGAGGCATTCCCGAACCGCAGACTCATGCCAAAGCACACGCCGCCGGTTCGATGTGGGACGGGCTGCGCTATCTTCGGGATCACCCCGCACTCGGTGGACTCGTTGTGCTCACGTTCGTGGTATGCGTGTTCGGCTGGCCGATCATCACGGTACTCCCCGCGTACACCAAATTGCAGCTTCATTTGAAGGAAGACGCGTACAGCTTGCTGCTGAGTACGCTGGGCGCGGGCGCACTGCTCGCCGCACTTGCCACGGCCACGTTCGGAAGTGTTGCACGTCGCGGCATGTTTTTGCTGGTGGGTGTCGCGGTGAGCACGGTGGCCCTAATGCGATTGGGCTTCGCGGAAGAGGTTTGGTCCGCGGGGATTTGCTGTGTCGGGATTGGCTTTGGGTTGATTCTCTACCTCTCGACCGGCCAATCGACGCTGCAACTCGTGGTGCCGGATGACAAGCGCGGTCGCGTGATGGCCTGGTGGGCCATGACGCTCAGCGCGAGTGCCCCTCTGGGCCACCTGCTCGCCGGTCAGGCGATCGCAATGCGGAACGATGTGAGCCCGGTGCTGTTCGGCATGGCGACGGGGATCGCGGCAGCCACACTCGCCCTGGCGGGAATGATGGCGTGGCGAGGATTGAAGTGAGAGTCACAACGTCGAAGAGCAGCCGCAGATGAACGCAGAAAGACGCAGATCAAGACAGAAGAGAATTGCAATAGAATGGAGCAGGATTCCGGATCCTGCTCCATCGTGTCGAAAACTCTGCCGATCTTTCCTGTCTTAATCCGCGCTTATCTGCGGCGGCTTCTCTTCGGTTCTTGCTCTCCACCTCACTTCTTCTCTTCCACATCGGGGTAGCGCAACTTGCGGTCGGGGTCGTGGAAGCGAGCGAAGACCACGCCCGCAGCCCCACCTTTCACCACAATCGCCAGCGTGTGCTTGCCCGCGGGGAGCGTGATATCGAACCCCTCGCGGTCGGGGCGAACGTCCTTCTTCGCTCCTTTGCCGGTGCCGATCGCCTTGCCGTCGAGCCGGACTTCGTAGTCGCCCGTTGAGCCGACGAGAAGTTTGGTTTTCAGTTCCGAAGGTACGGTCACTTCCGCCTCGATCACAGCCGGGGCGCCTTTCGTGTCCGGGAACGCCAGCCGGCCCGGTGCGCCAACGGACAGCTTCGTGCCATTCACGGTGACGTCGGTGAGGAACGGGTTGGCCATGACATACCGGACGAGATCGCGGAAGTCCTGCGCGGTCATGTTGTAGCCCAACCCCTCGGGCATGAGCGACTTCTCCGCCACACGCACCGGCTCCGCCAGGTCCGCTTTCTTGATCTTCTTCAGCACGCCGTTTTCAATTTTCAGAGTGATGGTCTTGTCGTCTTCTTCAGCGAGAATGCCCTGAAACACCGTCTCATCGAGTAAGCGCGCGGTGCGAACGAAATACGGCGCCCCGATAACACGATTCGGATCGAGCACATTCACCAGGATGTATTCGATGTCGCGGGCGGCGCCTTCGAGTGCGGGTCCGACCTCGGCTCCTTTGCCGTCAAATTTGTGGCACTTGCCGCAGGTGTTCTCGAAGACTTTGCGACCGCGGGCAAACGACGCGGGAGCTTCGTAGAGCGAAGATCGCGTTTTGTCGATGAGCTTCGCGAGTTCTGTCGGTGTGGCCCGCGTGCGGCCCCAGGCTTTTTCAATCAGTTTGTTTAGTTCGCCGTCGTTGAACGCCTGCATTTTGAGAACGGTGTTATCGGTGAGGTCGCGGCGGTCGACGATCTTCGCCTGGATGGCATACAGAAGTTCACGGGCCCACTCCTTGCGGCCCGCAAACACGCCAACCAACTCCGCTTGAACCGCGGGGGGATACTTGGCCCAGTCCTTGAACACAATGGCCGGCAATTTGGGATCGTCGAACGCCGCCAGTCCGCGTGCTGCTTCGAGTTTCACTGGCAATGGAGAGTTTTGCTGCATGATCGCCAGAAAGAACTTGTCGCCGTTAGGTGCTTTGAGGAGAGCGAGTTGACGTGCGGCTTCCATTCGCGCTTCATCCGATTGCTTGCTATCGCCAAGCACGTCGGTTGCCCGCTTGATCGCAGCCGGGTCACGGAAGCTGACCGCCAGCTTGTTGACCAGTGGGACGAGCTTTGGGTTATTCTCCTTCTTGATCTCCGCTTGCAGAGTCGCCCACGCTTCGGGTGCATTTACCGTTTGTCTGTCGAGGGCCAGCGACAGTCCTTCGAGGGCCTTGGCTCGGGCGTCGGTGTCTTTGAGCTTTGCAATGAACTCGACGCACAGCCGCAAGTCGTTTGGCTGTCCGGTGGCGACGAGTCGGCGCATCACCTTCGGCACAATTTGATCGCGCACGAACGCATTGTCTGGCGCTTTCTCCGCGAGCCACGCCAGCTCTTTCTCGGCTGGCGTGCTGGCTCCCTCCTTCTTGGTAATGACCTTCTCATATGCCAGCCACACCAGTTGCGGGATGACCGGATCGTTCGCGTCTTCCTTGTGCTGCATGAGGGCGCGAAGGAGCGGAGTCACGTCGTGCTTGTCTGCCAGGCGAATGGCAACGGAAGCGAGTTCGCGGCGGACGGTCGGGTCCGGGATTTCGGTGAATCGGCAGAGGTCCGCGATGACGGTGTCCGGCAATTCCTCCAGATTCGGGATGGCGCGGATCAGGTGCTGGTACAGTCCCGGATTCGAGGTATGCCAGTCCCGGAGTTGCGCGGTCGTCACGTCGACCTTCGGTACCTCCGGGAAGGCGAGGGCCTTGGCCCGGGCCAACCACACGGACTTCTCCGGCGGGGGTATTTTGCTGTTCATGTAATCCACCGCAACTTGGATGCGATCCTGCTCGCCGAGCAGTCGTAACGCCGTCCGAGTTCGGAACGGGTCGGTTTCGGTCAGCACGACTTTGAGCAATTCGGCCGGGCGTGCCGTTGCGTTCACTCCCTCCACCTTCCCACCCTTTCGCCCCTTCAGTTGAATGCGGTACACGCGGCCGTGGTCGTAGTCCCAGTCGTCGGGATTGGTCTGGTGGCAGGGGTGCTGATCGTGCCAGTCGATGAGGTAAATGTCGCCCTGCGGTCCCCACTTCATGTTGATGGGCCGGAAGTTCTTGTCGCCCGATTGCAGAAAGTCATCGCCCCGGCTGGCGGTGAACGTGCTGCCGTTGGGCTTGAGAATGTTCTGCTTGATGCTGCAACCGTGGATGCTGCCGAAGATCACGCTGTTCCGGAATCGCTTGGGCATGTGCGGCACGTCGAGTGAAATCAGCCCCGCGTGTGCCCAACCGCTTTCCTTGTGGAAGGTGTGATCGCAGATTTCGTTGAGGTAACCATAGACGTAAGGATTGAAACTCGCGCCGGCTTGCCGTTTGTAGATGCCGCCGGGGACGATGTGATACAGGTGCGGAATGACGCAACACGCCAGGATGAACTGGCCATCGGTATTGCGCCAGTCCATGCCCCACGGGTTGCTCGTCCCCTCCGCGAAGATTTCGAATTTCTTCTGCTTGGGGTGGTAACGCCACACAGCGGCGTTCATGCGCGTGATTGGCCCATCGAGTTGTCCATCGCGGTCACCCCCTCCCTTGCGGTCGGGGTTCGCCTGAATGTTGCTTTGCGTGAAGACGCCGTGCAACCCATAGAGCCAGCCATCCGGCCCCCACTGGAAGGTGTTGAGCGTTTCGTGTGTGTCCTGGCTGCCGAAGCCCTTCAGCAGCACTTCAAACTTGCCCGGTTTGTCGTTCTTGTTCTCGATGAACCAGAGGTACGGCGCAGCACCCACGAACACGCCGCCGTGACCGACTTCGATGCCGGTACAGAGATCGAATGCCCCCAAACCAGCTTTCTTGCGTTCTTCGGGAACCGGAAAATCCTTCCCCTCCGCGAAGACCGTGCGCTTGTCGCAAACGCCATCGCCGTCGGTGTCTTCAAGGATCACGATGCGATCGCGCGGCGCTTTGCCTTTGGGCGTGCGCTTGGGGTACTCGAAGCACTCCACGACCCACACGCGACCCTTTTCGTCGATGGTGAACGCGACGGGATTGGTGACTTGCGGTTCGCCCGCGAAGAGCTTCACCTCGAACTCGTCCGGCACTTTGAATTTTGCGACCGTCTCTTCCGGCTTCCAGTACGGCTGGCCCGATCCCTTGCGGTTATCGAAACCGAATTCCTTTTGTGCGAACGTCGGCGAGGATAGAACGAAAGCGAGACAGAACGCGAGGGAGAATCGCGGCATATGTGGACCCTTCACGAAACAAGAGAGCAGAGGCGGGAAAAGTGATCGTACGCGAGCGGGGTAAGAGATGCAAACCGACAGACACATCGGCGCGGTGGATTTGCCGCGACTCACCGCCTAACGCCACGGGACCAAGTTACGTCCTTTGCGAATTTCGTGGATGAATCCCGCGACTCGGCGGATCGGTATGAGTGGAGTTTAGTCGCCCGGGTTGGTTCCAGTCATGCCTCGCCGACCGCAAATCCTCCCTTGCCGAGAGTCCGAAGCGGCGGGTTAGAGTTCGGCCAGCTCCTTCACGTCGAACGTTTTACTGTTCCGCCCCCGCGGGCGTCCCCAAAGACACAACTGGCTTGACATGCAACTAAATGGTTGCATAATGGGTTCGTGGACGCAGACACGGACAAGGTGTTCAAGGCGCTCGCCGACCCCGGGCGCCGGCTGTTACTCGACCGCCTGCACGCCGAGAACGGGCAGACGCTCGGGCAACTCTGCGCTCACCTGGGCGATATGACTCGGCAGGCGGTGACCAAGCACCTCGCGGTGCTGGAAGAGGCGAACCTCGTGGTCGTCATCTGGCGTGGTCGGGAGAAACTGCACTACCTCAACCCAGTGCCGATCCACGAGATCGCCGAACGGTGGATCGGTAAGTTCGAGCAAGGCCGTCTCCGCGCCCTGGCTGACCTCAAGAAACAACTGGAAGGAGAAGCCGATGGCTGAATCGCGATTCGTGTATGTGACCTATATCCGCACGACGCCGGAGAAACTGTGGCAAGCTCTGATCGATCCCGAATTCACCCGTCGATACTGGTGTGCCACCCAGCAGGAGTCCGAATGGAAGCCGGGCGCGTCCTGGCGAATCATGATTCCCGACGGGCGGGTGGCTGACAGCGGCAAAGTCCTTGAGATCGAACCGCATCGCAAGCTGGTCCTGAAGTGGCGTAATGAATTCCGACCGGAACTGCATGCGGAGGGCTATTCGCGCCTGACTTACGAACTGGAAAAGCAGGGTGAGATGGTCAAGCTCACGGTGATCCACGAAATTGACCACCCGCAGTCGCAGTTCATCGAGAAGGTTTCGGGCGGTTGGCCGCTGATCCTGGCCAGTTTGAAGAGTCTTCTCGAAACGGGCGAATCACTCGAAGCGACTCGTCAGTGGCCAAAAGAGATCTGAAAGAAGACCCACACAACAATCTGTTTCCCAATTCACAAAATTCCTTCTGACTTTTCCCTCGCCGCTCGAACGCAGTATTTGTAGGAAACTCTCCAGTCAATACGACGAAGATACTCGAATGACCGAAGCTCCCAACCGTTGGTCGGTTGGGAGCATTTCCCCATCTGGTCTGCCCGTACCTTCCGAGGTGATGACGTGAGCGAGGACAAAGACATCGTTTTGGTTGGTGTGTATGGAAAGGGTTCAAACAGCAAGCATGTGCACCTCCTACCCGCACCTGGGGCGAGCGCGTACTACCGCATCCCAAAATCGAAAGCCAAGTTAGAGCCGGCAGAACCCGACGTCGATCAGGCAGTCACCGTGACCATCAAAGATCCCAAAACCGAGATCGAGTGTGTGCAAACTGTGGCTGCAAACTTTCTCCGCGGGCCAATCGCTGGCGCTCACCTTCATCTGGCAACGACGGTTGGGCGGTTGGCGGCAGCTGTCGGGAATGCCGAATTGCTTATGTCAGGAGGGGTGACGGATTGTCCCCCAGGGTGATATCTTGCTGGCGGAGTAATCTTGATGACACCGCTGCCAGAAGGCGTCCGTTGCTGTTTGGATCTTGTTGCCAGGCAAATCGGTTACGTCGATTCCCTAATCGGAGGTGAACCGACGGTCAACGACCGCGGCGGTCGAAACTGGAATTTGTCGGTCCAGGCCACCACCGGTGCCGATTACCACATCAAATTGCCATTGGAGGCGGGAGATGCCGCAGCCGAATTGCTGCGGCGCGAAGTGGACTTCTACTCATTCTGTCGGGACCGTTCGCTACAAGCCGTGAATCGTTTCCTCGCGAGGTTGATCTTCTTTGACCGCGAGTATCCGTTTCTCGTGCTGGAAACTCTCAGCGGTGCGTCCCCACTCCGGGAGCATCTCCAAGCCTCTGACCCACACCTTGGCCCGGTTGTTTTGTTGGGAGCGGTCGGTGGAGCGCTGGGCACCGTTCACGCCGCATTCCAAAACGCAGTGGAAGAGTGGGCCACGGAACCCGACGAATTCCCGTGGGCGTTCACCATCCATCGTCCCAGAATCGAACTGTTCAGCACATTGAGTCCCGCGACGCGGCAACTACTCAAGATCCTCCAAGGCGACACCGGTTTCACTGCTCGGCTGGAAAACCTCAGCGCGCAGTGGGTACCTCAAACTCTTATCCACAGTGACATCAAGTCGGACAACGTCCTCGTCTTTCCGCCGGAAACCGGGCGCGAATACAGCCTCGATCATATCCGTTTCATCGACTGGGAAACCGTTCGGTACGGCGACCCCGCCTGGGACGTGGCTGGCGTTCTTCAGGACGTGGCGTTCTTCTGGATTTGCGCGGTGTCCGAGAACGGAAGGGGCGACATCGAGCAGATGGTGGCGTCCGCGCGCTACCCGTGGGCTCCCCTCCAGGAAGGGCTACGTGGATTTTGGCACGGCTATCAGTTTGGGGCAGGGATTAATCCTAGTGAAGCCGACCGCCTCCTTGATCGAGCCGTCCCCTTCTCCGCGGCGCGGATGATTCAGACGGCGTGGGAATTGGCGCGGACCCTCCCGACGCTACCGGCCGAGTCTATCCTCCTGCTGCAAGTTGCTTCCAACCTGCTGAATGACCCCAAACTCGGTCTCACGCACTTCTACGGCCTCACCGACCTGACACCATGACCCCCATTCACCCCGACTTTGCGGAGTTGGTCGCCGCGGCCGAGGTTCTCTCCCCGACAACCTACGTTGTGTTGGGCGAGACCCACCGGCTGGACGACCCCGCCGCAGTCGCGCACGAAGCTCGTGCCATCGCGGAAACTCCGAGCGGCGATCTTCCCGGATGGGCACTCGATGAACAGATGTCCGAAGCACATCCTCTTGTGCAAGCCATCCGCACCACCTTGTACAGCCGACTCTATACGCGTTCGACCCCAGCCGAATTCTCTTCCAACCCAACAGCACGACGAAGTCATTGCGGGGCTTTATCGGAGGCGAACTCCGGTAATGGCTCCTGGGAGCCTGGTTGGCAAATCGCCGGTGAGATCGACGAAACTGGCAGGGTGCCAGTCCGCAAAGGCGGAGTGACTTTTTGGGCGCTGCCAGCCGGCGTTCGGACCGGGGCGGAATTATGTCCGGGAACTCCCTGCAGGGTCCGAGTGCCGAAGGAGTTCCGTAATCTTGTGCCGGGTTTCTACAGTGCGATTGGCGACCCCGACCTCCCCGAACACCCAGTCCCTCTGCTCCGCCTCTACTGGCACCTGACAGCGAGCGCGGCGGTTCCATTTCTGAGGAGCGCGGCCACACTCTTCAACGCCGGTGCTATCCCGTTTCGCGTCAAAGTTCTGAGCGATCCCGCCACTTACAACCGTGCCGACGCGGGAGTCCTTTTCCTCGCTCGCGAGGATTGGGGCAGGGCGTGTGAAGTGATCCGGGACGTTTATCACCGCGTGGCGCCGGAGTTGCGTTCGCCGGTCCCCATGTTCACAAAACAACTCGCGCTGGGTTTGGGGTTGGCAGAAGATCCCTCAAACGGACAGACGTTTGGTCAACATCGATGTGGGCTCGCCGCGCTCGCTTTGTGGCGAGCATTTCAAAGCGGAATCCGTGGAACGCAAGAATCACGTCTCGCGGCACTGTTGACGACCTTCCGCGACGTGGGGCTCGATCCCACTTGTCCCTTCCTCAATCCAGGTTCAAAGGATGAATATCAGTTCGAATTCCTCTCCTGACAGGTTTAGCGGAAACACTTGAAGGGAACTTCACTCTCACGTCGATAAATGTCGTGCAGACGCCAGCGTGACCGTTCGTCTCGAGCTAATTGGCAAAGTCTGTGTAGTTTGCCAGCCTGAATCCTCTTGCTCAGTTCGCCCAGACTCTCCAGTCGGGTGAAGGAGGTTCCGTGCGCCCGTTACATGTCGTCGTGAAGAGCCTCCCCGTGGCCATTCCGTTGGTGCTGAGCGCCTGTGCGGCTCTTGGCCCGATTCGGAATGGGGGTAGTGGACCAGCGGCGTGTTCTGAGGAGTTTGCGGACGTCCGCGAAGCCCAATTGCTTGCCCAGCGGATCGATCATCTGGAGAAGCAGATTGATAAGTATGGGAGCATTGTTCCCAAGCACGCCGACGTATGGGGACAGGCCCGGCTGATGATGCACCGCCAGGAATTCGAACGCGAGATGAAGGCGGACCTGTGTAAATTCAACCCCAGCTTCCAGGCCGCCATTTCCACGAGCGATCAGGCCTTTCTCATGCAGGCCCTCGCTCTTCAATCTGCTGCAAGTGCCAAGGGTGGAGCACCGGACGCGAGCGGATTAATCAACGACCCACCTGCGGTCGCGCGAGACACTCTGACTAAGATTCCGGTATATTCTCCTCTCAGCAACGGCAAGTTGGCGATCGAACCGACTCTGATCGAAGATCAGAAGAAGCGGTTTTTGGACCACCTTCATGAATTGCGGCGAATCAACGAGGGAGACGACGCGACCGACGCTCCCGGATACACACTCAACCTGATGAGTATCCCCATCTCGGTTCTGACAGGAGATTGCACGCAAACCGGTTTTGGCGCTGAGTGCACGATCACGGCAACCCCTCGCCTGACCGATGACTTACTTCCCAACACCGTCCGTGATCTGGTCATCAACGACCTCGTCGATCTACTCGGGCTGCAAATCACCAAAATTATTGAGGCCCTCGAGGATCAGGACAAGACAGATGGCACGATGAAGTTGATGTTGATGTTTGAGGCACTCGATCGCCAGCAAGCGCTCAGGAATGGACATGGCTTTATTCATCGCCTGGGTCTGCGAATCGTTCGCGATCAAAAGGCTGGAATCAATACAGAGCTGAACAAGTTGATAAACCCACTTGCCTGGGCGCAGGGACCGTCCTTGCGCCCAGGCAAGCGGCGGCCAATCCCACCAAGCCAAGCCCAGACTTACTTTGGCGGGGTCCGGATCGTGCGGATCGCTCTCGCCCTGCGATCACAAATTCTGACTCACCGTGCGTGTAAAGATCACGTCCTTTACCTTGATGTCCAATCCGTCTTGCGTCAGGAATTGAACGCGGGGTATGACTTTCTGTCGAGCGAAACCCGCAAACCCATTTGGGCCCTGTGTCAGCAGGAGTTGGCTGAAGCGACCCGCGCTGTGGATCTGCAACCGGTCCGTCGGATTTATGACACCTTTCTGATGATGGTGCCAGAAGGATTGGGATTGTTGGAAGCTATCGCTTGGCCGATTCTCCTCGATGCAACTCTGCTCAACGCCCGCTTTTTGGAGGATATGCGGAGCACTCAAGTGGCCAAAGGGTGCCCGTGTGTTCCGGAGGGCTGGGTTCCGCTGTGCGTGCCGTGCCCGCCTCCGGACGCCCGCCAGTTGTTCAACGAGTATGTCCGCTGCCGCTGGCCGCTGCGCATCTTCGCGCTCGATCCCGAAACCGAAGACCAGAACGTGACGGATTCTTTCCGATTGCGCCGGGAGATGCAACTCGCGCTCTCCCTGGCCTTTGCCAGCGGCAATATCGGCGCGAACTCCTTCACGCGCTACACGCGCCGGATTGAGCAGGATATCGATACCATCGCCATCAACCGCACGCAGATCGGCTTCTCTCACGGGGACAATACGTTCGGGTGGCGATTTTACCCCCGAGTCCAGACTCCGCCGATTGACGGTAACGTGCAGGCCGTGTTTCGCGATATGCTCGTCGGCGGTCGGCGGCCCGGCTATGACCTCCGCCGACGGCGATTGGAAAACGGCATCCGTAATTGCGTCGCGCTCGTCATCATGCCGTCATTCGTGCCGTCTGTAGATCTGGAAGTCACCGCCAACTGGTTCCGACTCGCGCACCCGAAGTGCAAGGAACTCACGCTGAACCAAACGTTGCGGTTGAGCGCGGAAGTGCAACAACTCCGCGCTCTCTGCGCCGGTACGCCGGACACGGGCCGGTATCGGCCCGGCGATCTGAGTTTGGTGTCCGCTCGCGTGGAACAACTGTCGCAGCGCCTGCCGCTCCAGCATCAGCTCGTCAATGTCCCGTTCGAGAACACCCACGGCGGATTCGATCTCCTCTCGACGGGTGTGACCGACCTCGGACCGGAACTCGTCGGTTGGTATGGGGCGCCCGGCATCAACCCCGACGGCGACACAACTCTGTTCCTCGTCGGGAACAACTTCAGCGTGCACCAAACCCGGATCATCGTCGGCGGGCGGTTCCTCGACCAGTCCTGTCCCGTCGCCTGTCAGGGGAGTACCCCCGCCGCGGCGGTCGCATGCGACTCACCGGCCTCAGGTAAGGATGGAGCGCATAAAGGAGACCAGCCCGCGCCCAAGAAGCCCACGGCTCCCGCCCCGAAGCCCGGTGGTTGTTCAACGGTTGGGAATGAGCCAACCGTGGTGCCAGCCGGGTTCCAGTGCGCGGACGAACCCACCACAGGAACGAACGCGGGGGGCTCACTGCAGCCAAAGAAGGACAACACGGGCACGAAAACGGCAGATCCGATGCAGCCCAAGAAGGACACGACCACTCCGAAAAAATCGGATCCGACGCAGCCCAAGAAGGACGACACGACCGCCAAGAAAGACGACACGACAGATACCACCAAAAAGGACCCCGCAACCGACGACACCGCCAAGAAGACAGGCGACCCCGTACCGGCAACATGCGGCACGGGCGCACAGACGTATCAGGTTGAGCTGCTCAGCCGGCAGGTCATGCGGGTCGTCATTCCGAAGGGGGTGTATTCCAAGGACGGCCTGGTGGACATCCACATCGCCACTCCCTACGGGGTCAGCCCGGCGCTGCAAGTTCCGGTGTTGGGGGCTGCCAAGCCACCAGCGGCACCAGCCGGTTATTCGGTGGCTGATGCCGGTGCGAAGGTGACGGTGGACTACGACATGGTCCCGCGGAAGAATCTCCCCGGGTATCAACTGATCCTGGTCGATAAGATGGGTGGCGTGAAGATTAACTGGAACGATCCGACCGGGAAGGTGTTGAAAGTCGTGACCCTCCGGGTGACGTTCGAGATCGCAACGGACAAGGACGCGACAACCAAGACTCAACTCGTGATTTCGGTTCCGCTCGTTGGGAACAACGGTTCCTTTGAACTTGCCGACACGAATACCAACCCGGGACTGACGATGTTCAGCCAACAGGTCTTGGAGGGGCTCAGTCGGGTCTATCCGTTCACGCCAGACAAACTCCCCCCCGCAAGCCTTGAGTCGAGTCAGCTCGAGATTATTCCTGAAAGCCCACTCCTGCTCCAACCCACTCCAGGTGGTCCGGTGCCGGTCCCCTCTCACGATGTGAAACCGGTGAAGATCCAGGGGAAAATCACCGTGGATCTCACGCGGGTCGTGAAATGAGTCGCGGGGAGGTGTCGGACTGGACTATTCGGGGATTACACTGGCGACAGGTCGAGCGTTCTGAAGACATTGCCCGTCGGGCGAAGTCGGAGGAATGCCGGCCTGTCGCACTTCACGTTTCCTCTGCGCGATCCGGTTCGGGTATGGGCGGGTCCGACAGCGGACGCGTCATGTGTATCACCGGTAGCGTCTCGCCGTCCGGCAACTGCGTCACAATTCGCGCGATTGGGACAAACCCCAGAGCGCGGTAGAGCGGTTCCCCTGGAAGAGTGGCCATCAGTTCCAGTTTGCGGAAGCCGACCATTGCGGCGTCTTTCGCGCAGCGCTCAAAGAGCCGACGGCCCAGCCCGCGCCGTGCCCACGCCGGATGGACAAAGAACGCGCGAATGCGGGCCGCTTCTGTGGTCGGGTCCAGAAGAGAATCGTCGGCTTTTTTCATCTGATCGCCGCCATACAACGTCCACCGACGGCTCCAACCGCCCGCGGCGACCAGTTCTCTCTCCTCGCTTTCGATCACATAGTAGGTCTGATCCGCAATGAGTTGTGTGTCAGGCCCGAACACGAAACGCAGCGCGCTCTCGATCTGCGCGCTGGTGTAGTAGCCCACACTCAAGTCTCGCACCGACTTTTCGATCAGAACGTGGAGTTGAGGAAGATCTCCCAACGTTGCAGGCCGAATCGGGAACATTCGCGATCCAACAGTTACTTGGGAGCTTTCTCGGGCAGGATTTCTCGGTGGCAACGGGATAACGGCGGAGCGTTACACCAACCGAGCCTCAGAACCCAACCCGCGCCAGGTGATCTCGCGTCGGGTCAAACGCCGGTCACGACGAACCTAATTCATCCGCTTCCTGTATTCATCCACAAGTGCACGCGGGGCGCCAATGTCAATCACGTGAACTTCGCCGGTCCATTGCTTCGCGTTGGGGTTGAGGAAGCCGCGCTTGGCGGCGACGAAGGTCGCGGTGTGCGTGGCACGCACACACGGACCGAGCGGTTCGCCGGTGTCGCAATCGAGGCCGGAGGGAATATCGACGGCGAGGATCGGGCATTTCGAAGCGTTCATCGTGGCAACCCAGGTATCAAATGGTTTTGCGAGACCGCGGCTCAGCCCGGTTCCGAACAGTGCATCAACCACCCAACCATCCAGCGCGCTTGCCGATTCGCCGACGAGACCGGTCACTCTCGCAATGTGGTAATTCACTGCGGCTTCGCCGGCCAATTTCTCTGGTTGTGCGAATAGCCATGCCTTTACCGGCCACCCCGCGTTGTCCAGATGCCGCGCGATGACGAAACCATCGCCTCCGTTGTTGCCCGGTCCGCAGAGAATCACGACCGGTTTGCGTTCCGGGTTGAGCCGCATCAGGAGTTCCGCGCACCCACGCCCGGCATTCTCCATAAGCACCACGCCAGGCACGCCGAAGTCGTGGATGGCCCGGCAATCGAGTTCGCGGACTTCGTCGCGAGTGAGCGTGAACATGGTGGTCCTTTCCACAAAGTAGTAGTAGGCCGCAGGCCGGGGCTCCGTGGGTCGTGGTTTTCGGATGAATGAAAGACAACGGCACAGGGAACACCGGCCCGCGGCCTACTACTTGCGCAACATAGAGGGGAAGAGAGAATTCCCCCTGTCCAATGCCAGCCGTTCAGATATTCTCCTCTTGAAACCGCGACGGCACAGCCATAAAGTGCGATGTGCCAGGACGAATGCGGGTGTAACTCAGTGGTAGAGTACCTCGTTGCCAACGAGGTTGTCGTGGGTTCAAGTCCCATCACCCGCTCTGGTCCGACTGAATCCGATCAGAAAACGCCAAGCCGGGAAGTCGCGGGCGGAAAGCGGGTATAGAATCCCGTCGCCCACAACTTCCCGGCTCGCGTTTTCCACCGGCAAACGAGAACACGCGAGGGCATGTTCTCATTTACTCAACCGAAAGACGCGACGGCCCGCGGCCGCTAGCCCGATGAAGGAGACCACGATGGCCGACGAAGAAACACCCAAGACCAACACCGAATCCGGCACCGCAATTGGCGTGGCTGAGACGGACGCCAACACGCTCCTGGAAGGTGTGATGAACACGGCGGCTGCCCCGGGGGCAGCGGACGAGGAGCAACTCGATCTCCGACAGACGGTCGAGATCAAGGACGTCGGGCCGTGCAAGAAGCACGTGAAGGTCACCATTGATCGCGCCGCGATCGATAAGCGGTTTGACGAGCGGTTCACCGAACTGACGCGGAGCGATCAGCCGCAAGTTCGTGGATTCCGGCCCGGCAAAGCTCCCCGCAAAATCATCGAACGGCAGTATTACGACAGCGTCGCCGAAGAAATCAAATCGCAAGTGCTGATGGCGAGCCTGGAAAAGCTTGCCGATGAGCAGACCATCGCGCCGCTGAGCCCACCGGAATTTGACCCGACACTTCTGAATATTCCGAAGGAAGGGCCGTTTATCTACGAGTTCGACATCGAAGTACGGCCGGAGTTTGAATTGCCCGACTACAAGGGCATGAAGATTCGTCGGCCGATCCACACGCACACGCCACAGGAAGTCGAGGACGAGAAGAAACGGCTCCTGGAACCATACGGTCAACTCATTCCGAAGGAACCGCCTGTCGCCGAGCTGTACGACACCATCACCGCCGATGTGAGCATCTCCTTCCGCGGGAAGGAGCTCAACAAGCTCCAGGAAGTGCGCGTGAAAGTCGAGCCGCAACTCGCTCTTTCCGACGGCGTGGCGGAAGACTTCGGCGAGAAAATGAAGGGGGCGAAACCGGATGATGTGCGGAGCGTGGACATCACACTCTCGCAGGAGTCGAACGCCGAGCAACTGCGCGGCGTGCAGGTACAAGCTACGTTCACCATCAAGGACGTGAAGACCACCCGGCCGCCGGAACTGACCCGCGACTTTCTCGAAGAAGCCTTCTCGGTCAGCACGCCGGAAATGTTCACGGAACTTGTAAACGCGGTGCTCGAACGGCGTCTGGAATACCTCCAGCGGCAATCGGCACGCAAGCAGGTTCTGGAGCAGATTGCCGCGGCTTCGTCGTGGGAACTGCCGCAGGATATGCTCCGCAAGCAAGCCCGCAAGACGCTCGCCCGCAAGCTCATGGAGATGAAGAACTCGGGCATGTCCGACGACCAGATTCTGGGGCGCCGCCGGCTTCTGGAACAGGACGTCCTCAAGACTACCGCGGCCGCGCTCAAGGAGCACTTCGTCCTGCAGAAGATTGCCGAGGTCGAGAAGATCGAGATCGAGGAAAGCGACATCGACGAGGAGATCGAGCGTATTGCGGAGCAGTCCGGCGAAAGTTACCGCCGCGTGAAAGCGCGATTGGAAAAAGAAGACCTGATGGAAGCGGTCGCGGCCGATCTGCTCGAGCGCAAAGCTCTCGACCTGATTCTCGCCAACGTCACGTACGAAGAATACGAACTGAAGCCGGAAGAGCAGACCGGCGATGTGGCAACGGTTGCGGTTCAGGCCGTGCCCGAATCCGAAGCGACTCCTGCGCCCCCTGAGGGCGGGGAACCGAAGGCCGACAGCGCCAGTTGACCGCTTGCGTACATTGGTAATAGCTCCCTTCCACCGTTAGCCGCGAGTCACGGGCGCATCCGGCGGTCGCGGCTAACCTGCCAGCCGGCTCCAGAAAGGGCAACTATGTTCCCATCATTCGACCCGACCGTTGCGGTCGGTCCGATCGACCCGTTCCTGCAGCGTGGGTACGAGCGCCGACGCGAGTACACGATCGAAGACCTGCTCCTGGAGCAGCGCATTATCTTCTTCAGCTTCGAGATCAGCACGGGTAGCGCCGACTTCATCATCAAGCGGCTTTTGTTCCTCCAGTACGAGAACAAAACCGCCGACATCCACATGTACATCAACAGCCCCGGCGGGTCGGTGTCGGCGACGCTGGCCATCTATGACACGATGCAGTTCCTCGAAGCCCCGATCCACACTTACTGCATGGGCCTGGCGGCCAGCGGAGCCGCGGTCCTCCTGGCAGCGGGTACGAAGGGGAAGCGGTACTGTTTGCCGAACTCCAAGGTGATGATCCACCAGCCGGCCGGTTACGTTGGCGGGCAAGTCTCGGATATCGAGATTCAAGCCAACGAAATTCTCAAGGAACGGCAGCGGCTGAACGAAATTCTCGCGAAGCACACCGGCCAGCCGATCGAGGTGATCGCGCGGGAAACCGATCGCGACAAGTACTATCACGCGAACGAGGCCAAGCAATTCGGTCTGGTGGACGAGGTGCTCAGCCGGCCCTCGGAAACGAAGAAGTAAGCGAGTTTGGGCTGACGCCGCCCCTCAAGTGGGAACGAATCGACTTTGAGCAATGCAGCTAACAGGGGGCTGCCGCCCCCCGCTCGCCGGGTAATCCCCCGCAACACCGCTCATCAACCGCGAACTGCCGGCCCGATACATGAAGGCGCGGTGGTTCGCCCGGAGGACCGAACATGCCGCTTGTGCCGATTGTAGTGGAGAGCCGCGGACGCGAAGAACGCGCCTACGACATTTACAGCCGACTTCTGAAGGACCGGATCATCTTCCTTCAGGGTGTGGTGAACGACGACATGGCGAACCTGATCGTCGCGCAAATGCTGTACCTCCAGTTTGAAGACCCGAAACGCGACATCAGTCTGTACATCAATAGCCCCGGCGGGAGCGTCACCGCGGGCATGGCGATTTACGACACCATGCAGTTCGTCACCTGCGACGTGTCGACGTACTGCATGGGCCAGGCCGCCAGTATGGGAGCGATGCTCCTGTGTGCCGGCACGAAGGGGAAGCGCTACGCTCTACCGCATGCGCGGGTGATGATCCACCAACCGCTGGCCGGGACCGAAGGCACGGCGGAAGAGATCCTCATCCATGCGAAGGAGTTTCTCCGCACGAAGGATACGCTCAACCGGCTGATGGCCAGCCACACCGGTCAGCCGCTCGAGCGAATCCTCAAGGAAACCGACCGCGATAACTTCATGTCGGCGATCGAGGCCCGCGACTTCGGGCTGCTCGACAAGGTTCTGGAGCGGATGCCGACCGAAGTTCTCGCGAACCGACCGCAGTCGTCGGGCGAGTAAGGCATGGGGCACTCTACCAGGGGTTGAAACCGGTTGAAACCCCTGGCATGAGGTAGTGGACAGTGAGCAGGATGCAAACGAACCACACACCACCGGAGCGGATTCGGCGACACCGCTCGCTCGTGGGTGTGGTTCGATTGCTTTTTTTCTGCTCACTACTCACGGCTCACTGCACACTCTCATCCGGCTGCAAAACCAACAAGCGCTACGATCTGCTTGAAGCGGAACTTCGCACCCGCGAGCGCGAACTGGCCGACACCCGCGCTGCTCTCGACCAGTCGCGGGGGCTACTCCGTGCATACGAAGCTGCGCAACAACGCGGAGCGCCCTCGGGTCCACTCCCCAGCGGCCCCTATCTGCCTGTCAAGGAAATCGCGATCGGGCGCGGAACCGGCGGCGTCGATGAAGACGGCACGCCAGGCGATGAGGCGCTCATGGTCGTGATCGTCCCGCGCGACGAGGACGGTTCCGCGGTGAAGGTGCCTGCCCGGGCGCTGGTGGCGGCGTGGGAGATTAGCCAGGCTGGGTTGAAGAATCCCATCGGCTCGTGGGAAATTTCCTCCGACCAACTTCGCCGTACGTGGAAAAGCGGTCTGATCAGCAGCGGCTATTTTGTCACGGTGCCGTGGCAAACGCTTCCTTCAACGGATCGCTTGCGCGTTGCAGTGCGGCTGATTACCACCGATGGCCGTACTTACGAAGCCGACCGCGATGTGACCGTTCGACCGCCGATGCCCCCACGAAACAACGTGCTCCCTTATCCGCAATCCGCACCGGGTGGGCCAACCGGTCCGCCCGTTCCCACCATCCCGACACCGCCAAATGGGGGTCGGCAACCGCTTTTGCCGGAAATGCCGCCGCCCGGCGTACCTTCAGTGATTCCACCCGGCACGGAAGAACTCCCTCCACCCGCTCCCTCTCAAACACGTGGACTATTTCAACCTCCGATTGACCGTGGGGTAAGGTTGCTGCCGCCGATGGACCGATAACTACTGACCGGCTTTCTTGTGGGACAGGCCACCGGCGCCACCTGTCGCAGGCTAACGGTCAGGTCGAGTCATGAGCACGTCCCGGAGCGACGAGTCGTCCGAAGCAGAGCCGACCCCACGGCCGATCCGCACGTGGCGGACGATTCCGTATGCGATTGTGCTCGCCGCACTCGCTGGCCTCTGCTGCATGCATCGAATCTCGGAGGGGACGCTGTTCGGCGATGAAGCGACCTTCGCCTCCACCACCGACCGGATGCGCGAAACCGGCGATTGGGTGGTTCCGTACATTGCCGGCTCCCCCCACTTGAACGCCACGCCGCTGTACAATTGGTTGTGCCTTGCGATTCTGCCGGAAGCCGGCGGAACGCCGTGGGACTACCGCTTCTGGTCCGCGGCGTTCGGAGTTGGGTGCGTTCTGCTGGCGTTCGTCCTGGGAACGCGGTTGTTCAGCCCGGAGGTCGGTTTTCTGGCGGGCCTGCTTCTCGTCTTCAACCGCGACTTCCTTTTCAATCATGGCGTCCGGTTCGGCGGAATGGAGGCGATGCTGACCTTCTTCCTGACCGGTGCGGTGCTATTCCATGTGCGGATTCGAGAAGGGAACGGCCGCGTGTGGCCCCTCTGGGCGCTGCTCGGTCTGTGCATTGGCCTGGCCTGGTTGAGCAAACCGCCAGCGTTCGGAATTTGCTTCTTCGGGCTGATCGTGCTTCACCACCTCTGGCAGAACCGCAGGGCGGGGATCGCCGCCTGGGTTGGCGGGCCACTGCTGGCGCTGGCGGTCGGAACCGCGACGGCTGCGCCGTGGTATGTGATGCTGTGCGACCGGCTCGGCTCTGGCTGCCTGCATTCGCTGTTTATCTACAACTCCGTCGAGCGCGCCCTCGACTCGACCGGGCACAACTTCTTCAGTTGCGTCGAAGCGATCAACCATTCGTCAGGCGGGTTCAAGTTCGTGTGCCCGGCGCTGGTCCTGGCGGTTGCGTGTTGGGTAGTCGGGTACCGTCGGATGGCATGGGAGCCGCTTTTGGTTGTTGCCGGCGGGTTCCTCCTGGCTCTCACCGTGGCCCGCAAGGGGGATAACTACATCTATTATGCCTTCCCAATGCTGGCGGTATTGGTGGCCGCGGCGTTCGTGGACGCGGCTCCCCGACTGGCGGGCAGATGGGTGCCGCACCGGGCAGCGGTCGCGATTGGCGTCATCGTTGCAATCATCGTAGTCGCTTACGACGCCAACAAGGTGCTGCACAAACTCTTCGGGCCGGTGTGGATTCACCCGTCAGTTGGACTTCACGAACGCCTCACGCCTGAGATCGAGCGTGGGCAATGCCGTTTCGTGCTGGTTGGCTTTCCGGTCAGTGGTTCTGAGGCGCCGATGTGCAGTGGGGGCCCCGAAGATCTGTACTACTCCACTAAAATGCCTCTGGCTGAGCGAGTGGGAAGCCCGGAAGAGTTACGGCCGCTGGTCGCCACGGGGAAGCCAATCGTCGCGATTCTTCCCGTGTATCGCGCAACGACTCTCCCCGCGGATCTCGTCCCGATCTGGGCCGGGAAAAACCCGGCCCCCGTTTACGCATACCCGGTGTTTGTCTTCAACGGTATTCCAGGTAATTTGACGCCAGCCGAGTTAACCCGGCTCGCTTCTGCCAATATGCCGGGAAGGTAGTGTCGATTCCGGAGTGGGTTGTGTAAAGAGACCCAGTCGGCTGACGCTGGCTGACGCTGACGGTTCGACGGTGATCGTTGAGAGCCAGTCTTGTCGAACCGCCAGCGTTCGCTGGCTGAGTCATCACAACAAATCACTGGAAAAGTCAGTTAGGTGCGAACGACATGTCCACTCTTTCGCATTTCGACGAGTCGGGCGCCTCCCGCATGGTCGACGTGGGTGCAAAGCCAGAAACGAACCGCGTGGCTCGTGCCTCAGCCATCGTGCGAATGAAGCCGGAAACGCTTACCCTTATTCGAGATAAGCACGTCAGTAAAGGTGACGTCCTGGAAGTGGCTCGACTCGCCGGGATTATGGCAGCAAAGAAAACCGCCGATCTCATTCCGCTCTGCCACCCGCTTCCACTCACGTCGGTAAAGGTGGATTTTTCGTTTCCAGCGGACGATGCGATCCGGATTGAAGCCACGGCGACGGTTTTCGCGCGGACGGGTGTTGAAATGGAGGCCCTCACTGCGGTTAGTGTGGCAGCCCTGACGGTGTACGACATGTGCAAGTCGGTTGACCGCGCCATGAAAATTGAAGCGGTCGCGTTGGAGGAGAAGGACGGCGGCAAGAGCGGACACTTTGTTCGCGAGCCGTCGTGATGTGAAGCGGTGGCGGAATGACCTTCAAGACCGAAAACAGGAACTAACCACAGAGACACAGAGAACACAGAGAAAAACAAAAGGCAGAGAGGAAGACAGGATAACAGGAAGAAACGGGATCAGAAAGCATTGTGCTGATCCTGTTATCCCGTGAAAAAACTCTTCTGTTTGTGTCTTTCTCTGTGTTGGTCTTCCTTCTGTGTTCTCAGTGTCTCTGTGGTTAGTTCCTCTTATGCGATTCCGTGCCGTTGTCTCCTTCAACTTTGAATTGACGGTCGTCATCGTGGGCGTATGCTTTCCGGGTTGCGACCCAACGCGGAGAGCGGGAGGGCCGCGCGATGAGGACCGCAATGGCAACCGTTTCGCCTGCCGTGACTGGCGGAATACCCGTATCCGACCCCGCTCAGGCGGGCCGGTCCGCCAAGATGAGCGGGCTGGCCTTCGCACCCATTGCCGCCGACATCGCTGAAGCGGAGAGCATCTTTGAGCGGACGCTCGCGCCGCACCGCGGGCCGTTTGGCTCACTTATCGAACATCTCCGCCACTACCGCGGCAAGCGGCTCCGACCCGCGCTACTGCTGCTCACTGCCCGCGCATGCGGAAAGATCACACCAGCGCATCACGTACTTGCAGCCGCGATGGAAATGATCCACACGGCCACACTCGTTCACGACGATGTCCTCGACGAAGCCGACCTCCGCCGCCACGCTCCTACCTTCAATGCCGGTTGGGGAAACAAGGTCAGCATTTTGCTCGGCGACATGCTCTTTACGCATGCGTTCCACCTCACCAGCACCGTGGATGTGCGGGCATGCCAGATTACGGGTGAGGTGACGAATCGCGTCTGTGCAGGTGAACTCCGGCAGGTGACCGAACGCGGGAACCTGGAATTGAGCGAAGCGGATTATTTCACCATTATCGATGGCAAGACTGCGGCTCTCACCGAATGTTGCGGCCGACTCGGCGCGCTCTACGCTGGTTCTTCGGAAGAAGTCGTGACGAAGCTCGCAAGCTACGGCCGCTCGCTCGGACTCGCGTTCCAGATCGCCGACGATGTGCTCGATCTGGTCGGCACGGAAGACACGGTCGGCAAGACGCTCGGCACCGATCTCGCGCAGCAGAAGCTCACGCTGCCGGTGATCCACTGTCTACACCGTCTCCCACCCGCCGAAGCGACAAAACTTCGCGACGCCATCCGCACCGGCGCCGAAGGACTCGGGCTTCGCGTGCTGGCCGCGCTCGAGAAAACGCAATCGGTTGCTCACGCGAAGCGGAAAGCCGAAGACTTCGCTCGTGCCGCGAAACAGGATCTGGAGTGCCTGCCGCGAAACGACTGCCGCGTGGTGCTGGAAAGCATCGCCGACTGGAGCGTGCGACGAGAGAAGTAGACCTGTATGACGAACGGCGAGGCGTAAGCCCGCCGAGATCCACTCGGCGGGCTTACGCCTCGCCGTTCGCCAAATACGCGCGGTTGTGTCGCGGCGTCTGACCGAATACACTTCTTTACATCCGCAAGCCATCCCGCCAGAGCTCTCTTCCCGGAGTTGCGATGACTCGTTTTCTCGCCGCTGCCTTATTCGCGGCTTTCGCCGCGATTGCTTTGCTTGTCCCCACATCCGCTCAACCATCGAAAGACACCGCGGGCGAATACGTGAATAAGGGCAACCGCTGCGACAGCGCACGGGCGACGCTCGCGTCGTTCAAGCTGCCCAACCTGGAGGGGAAGTGGTACTACGCGGGTCCGTTCGACAACACCGACCAGGCCGGCTTCGACTTTGCTTATCCGCCGGAAAAGAAGATCGATCTCAAGGCGACGTACGAGGGCAAGGGCGGCGCGAAAGTGGCGTGGAAGGAGTTCACCGGCTTCCAGCTCGGCAAGATTGTCGATCTGCAAAAACTCTTCCCCAAGGTGAAGACCGATGCCGTCGTGTATCTGTATCACACGTTCGAGTCGCCGAAGGCGTTCAAGTGGCCGCTGTCCTTCGGCAGCGACGATACACTCAGCGTCTTTTTCAACGGCAAGCGGATCTACCACGAATCGTACAATCGCCCCGCTGCTCCAGATCAGGATCGCGTCGTCCTCGATGTGAAAGAGGGGAAGAACGAACTGCTGGTAAAGATTTGCCAGGCCGCCGGTGAGTGGCAGGTATACGTTGCCCCGGAATTGCCGGAAGTGATCCCCGCCACGGTCCGCAAACGGCTCAACAGCGACTTCCCGGCGAAAGGCGAGGCCACCGCCGCCAAATCTCCGAACGGTGAAGAGTTGTACTACAAGCTCGTCACCATTCCACTTGAGAACGATTGCGTTCTCGAAGTCGGCGGGCTGGCCTTCCGACCCGATGGCAAGTTGCTGGCCTGCACGCGTCGGGGCGATGTGTATCTGATTCACAATCCGACTGCGGACGACCTGACCGAAATCAAGATGACGAAGTTCGCCACCGGCTTGCACGAAGCGCTCGGTCTATATGTGGAAACGAATAACGTCGTGTATGTCGTGCAGCGACCTGAATTGACGCGGCTGACGGACGAAGATGGCGATGGCGTGGCCGATAAATATCAGACAGTGTGCGATAAATGGGGTGTCTCCGGCGACTATCACGAGTTCGCGTTCGGCCCCGCCCGCGATAAAAACGGCAACTTCTTCATCACACTGAACGTCGGATTCGGTGGCGGCCACCAGGCGAAAGCGCCGTGGCGCGGCTGGTGCGTGAAAGTGTCGCCGGACGGGAAGATGGAGCCTTATGCGTATGGCCTCCGGTCGCCTAACGGCATTAACTTTTCGCCCGAAGGCGATCTCTTCTACTGCGACAATCAGGGTGAATGGGTGGTGACGAACAAGATGCACCACCTGAAGAAGGGGGCGTTTTTCGGGCACCAGGCCGGATTGCGGTGGGTGAAGGATTCGCCGTTCGCAGGAAAGGTGCCGGACAAGGTCACCAGCGGAATACGCTACGATGGCGTGGACAAGAACGGCAAGCAAACGGACAACTACCCGGACCTGTCGCCGCCGTGCATCTGGTTCCCGTACGGCCGGATGGGTCAGTCCGCGAGCGAGCCGATCTGGGACACGACCGGTGGGAAGTTTGGACCGTTCGCGGGTCAGTGCTTTGTCGGCGATCAAACTAAATCGACCGTGATGCGCGTGGCGCTGGAGAAGGTGAACGGCGAATACCAGGGCGCGTGTTTCCCGTTCCGTAGCGGCTTGCAGTGTGGCGTGAACCGGCTCTGTTTCGCGCCGGACGGCAGCCTGTTCGCCGGCCAGACGAACCGCGGTTGGGGGTCGCTTGGCGGTAAGCCATATGGCTTGCAACGGCTCGTTTACACTGGCAGCGAACCGTTCGAGGTTCACCACATCTCGCTGAAGAAAGGCGGCTTCGCGCTCACGTTTACCAAACCGATCGATTCCAGCTCACTCGGCAAAAAGCCGGTGTCGGTCAGTTCGTACACCTACCTTTACGAGAGCCGTTACGGCGGACCGGAAATCGACACGCGGGCCGAACCGATCGGCGATGCGAAGCTCTCCGATGACGGCAAGACGCTGTTCGTGCCGGTCGAGAACCTGCGAAAGGGTCGCGTGTACGAATTCCGCGTCGATGGCCCGAAGTCCCGCGACGGCGAATCCATCCTTCACCCGGAAGCGTACTACACGCTGAATTATCTGGTGAAGTGAGCGGCGTACTGACTGCAGAATCAGATAGCGCCGAATGAGATTCGAAGTAACGGCCACAGTGGAGCACTGGGCCGTTACTTGTTGTGGCATTTCCGCTGATGTGCGATTCTCTGGGTGTATCCGTTCTGCTGCACCGGAGAGGACATGGGGAACGAATTCTTCGGATTCTCTCAAGACGCGTTCGAGCAATTCGCGCGAGCACTCTGCGTCTCGGTGTTTGGACCTGGCACGATCGCCTTTGGAGACGGCCCGGACAAAGGCCGAGAGGGCATTTTTCGCGGCACTGTTCCCTACCCTCATCCACCCACCGATGTGTGGTCCGGCTATGGCGTTATTCAGGCCAAATGCAAAGCGAAGCCAGAAGGTACGGATAAGGACCAGACGTGGGCGCTAAAATGGCTCCAATACGAACTCGACCTCTTCGTCGGCAGCAAGAAACGGCAGCCGAAACCTGATTACTACGTCTTCATCACGAATGTCGAGCTCTCGGCCGCCGGGCAGGGTTGGGACGCTGGGGACGAGCTTGTTGAGTCTTATCGAACCAAACTACCCACATTGAAGGGCCACGCAATCTGGGGGGCGAGCCAGCTACGAGTATACCTGGACACCTACAAGGAACTTCGACGGAGCTTCATTGCTTACCTCACCCCAGGGGATGTGCTCGCCGCCCTGCTCACAGACATCGAGAGGCGGCGCCCAAACGCCACTCGAATCCTGACTACGTTTCTCGAACGCTCGCTGCGGTTGGATGAATCGTCTCGGTTGCAGCAGGCTGGCGACCAGACAGAGAACCAAATTCGACTCGCCCGCCTATTCTTCGACCTCCCAGCGACACCGGACCAGGAACTCACCCCACCCGATGAGCCGCTGGGTCCGGGCGGGAAACTTCCACCCGGTGTATTGGCTGAATTGTTACGTGTGGGCTCGTGCAAGGTCGACCCGACCTCAACAAAAGCCGACGGGCCGGGGCTCGACTTACGGAAGCATACATGGCCGAGAGCCTTTCTGTTACTCGGCGGTCCCGGTTCGGGAAAATCGACCGTCGGACAGTTCCTGGCCCAAGTTCACAGGGCGGCCCTCTTGGAACGCAGAGCCCGCGGACAATTTCTTCCCGCGACTCTTCAGCACGTCGAGGACATCCGTCGGCAGTGTGAGGTAGACGACTTGCCCTGGCCCGCAACCCCGCGGTACCCGTTCCGGGTCGAGTTGAACCGATTCGCCAAGGCACTCGCCTCGGACAAGGCTGACCATGTCGAGACTCTTGCCGCTTATCTCCGCGCTCAGATTACCCGAGATGACGATCTCAGCCACAGAGACTTAATTGATTGGCTCGGGGCATACCCCTGGCTACTCATCCTGGATGGGCTCGACGAGGTCCCGGCGGCGAGCAACCGCCAGGACGTAATGACGGCAATCAATGATTTCCTGGCCGAAGCTTTTCAAGCGGGGGCGGATCTGTTTGTGGTTGCCTCTTCCCGGCCGCAGAGTTATCTGGGTGAGTTTGCCAACAGCGATCTGGCATATCGCTACATCCGACCCCTGTCACGTGAGCGATCCCTACTGTACGTCCACCGGTACGCTACCGCCCGGTTCGGTGCGGATGACCCCCGGGCAGACGACGTCGTCACCACTCTCGAGCATGAGTGCAAGAATGAACTGACTGCGCAACTCATGTCGTCCCCGCTCCAGGCGACATTCATGGCCACTGTAGCCGCCGCCCAAGGGCCACCGAGCAAGAGTCGATGGCAGTTGTTCCACTCCTACTACCGAACCATCTACCAGCGGGAACTCCAGAAGAAGGTGGAACCGCTCGACGTTGTGCTCCGTGACCACCCGGACCTCATCGAACGGCTACACCACGACATCGGTTTCCTCCTCCAACTGCGCGGGGAAACCGCAGCCCAACAAGGCGTCGCCTTCTCCCTTGATGAATTCCAACAACTCGTCCATAAGTACGTGGCAGAGGCCGGGCACGACGAGAGTATCACGTTCGCCCTCGTCCGTGACATCGTCGAAGTCGCCGGAGATCGTCTGCTGCTCCTCACGAGCCGAGTGAAAGGTGAGTTAACGTTTGACGTGCGATCGCTGCAGGAATACATGGCGGCCGAGTGCATTATGACGCCTGGCGAGGGTGGTGAAGTTGGTCCGGTTAAGGAAAGGCTTAGGTTGATCGCGCCGTTCGGATACTGGCGAAACGCTTTCCTGTTCGGCGCCGACAAGTGTTTCTCGCACGCCTCATCGCGGGGGCTGGTGGACCCGATCCGGTTACTATGCGCAGATTTAAACGAGAGCACGGACCCTCTGCTCCACTTAACCCGCGCCGGGTCGGAACTGGCGTTGGACATACTCCACGGGGCCTCTGTGACGAACAAGCCCGAGCAATCCCGGCAATTGGCCCGGATTGCCCTCGGTCTGCTGTCTTCAACGGACGACCCGCAACTCATCGCACGCCTCGCGGCCGTGTATCGTGAGCCGCTTGCTGAGGTGTACCGAGAGGAAGTGACGCTGCGTATCGGGCATGCCGATGTCGAGCGGACCATACCGGCCTGGGGATTGGTGAGCCACTTGCGCACTCAAGGCATTGCGTGGGCGGCGGAACTCGCGGAGCAATCGTGGCCTCCAACACCCGAAACCTGTCCGTTGATTCTGCGTCACTTGCTGCAGCATGAGGGGCCTGCCTGGGCGCTAGAGAAGGTGAGCGAAGTGATACCTTACCTGTCGCCCAGCGATGCATTTGATCTCTGCAGATGGGTTCGAAACAAACAACGCACATCACGAATCTTGACTGCCCTCTCTCGCCTGGATCCATGGCGACCTGACATCGCGGTCGACGTCAAGTTCATGCTCGGCTCCGAACTCGTCCCCAGCATCTCGGTTATGATCAATCCGCTCGACCAGATCTGGCAAAAGATGAGTGAACACTATGAGGCTATTGCACAATATCGGTGGCAGCACTCTGGCTGGCTTGTGATTCCAATGTTGTGCCACTTTCTCAAAAATCCAAGCAAGAGCACCTTGGCAGATGTCCTCCGAAAGTGTGCCGACGATTCTATGATTCTGGCCGAAATAATAGGCGGAATTCCCTGGCCTCTCGAGAGTTGCTTTCGAGTTGCGGAGTCCCCGGAAAGCCTCCAATCCCTCGCAGAAGCGGCAGATCGGGGAGATTTGGGGGATTCCGAAGACTGGTTTGGAGCCGAGCGCCGGTGGATGGAGGCAGGGGTCACACTGAATGACTTGGTTTCCGAACCTCCATCGCAACTCCCGTTTGGTCGTACCATCCGGGAACGCGGGATCGTTATCAGCGGGTGGAGTTGGAAGGCTGAGGGCGATAGGTTGAGCAACGATCTATGTGCGGCGTGCTTAGAGGAGGCAAAAAAGACGATATCTCCGCTGGTCCGAATGCGCCTCGTGACGCTCTTGGCAAGAGTAGGCGAAAAGACACGATTCCTCATCAGAGCCGTCCCACCGGATACACTGCGGACGCTGGTTGAAGGAACTGAATACAAGTTCGATCTGTCCGAGTTGCCGTTTTCAGATCCTTCCGCCAAGCTACCCGATTGGATCGACTTTTTCGATTGGCTTGGACGCTCCTCACATTTCTGGCTCCACGTTGGTGGGCCTGACGACGAGGCCTGGCTGCAATGGGCAACGATTTGGGAATCCGCTTTCTCCGCCGACTCGACCCGGCTCGGTCTCCTCCAATTGCTCAGCTTGGCGGTTAGAGTGGGGCATGTTCCAGACCAAATCTCGTCAACAATTCTCCCACTTGATCCGTCGGTTGATCCGGCTGTTCGCTTAGCTGCCATTATCGTCCGCCTCGCTCAATCAACGCTGACCGAAACCGAAGCGGTGGAGTTGGCCGACGCTGTGATACAGCTTCCCGTGATGCCCACGGAGACCAGCGCCGCCGAGCAGGTGTTGGACATGATTCAAACGCATCAGGCTCGGGTTCCAACCCTTGCCCAATTCCTAATTCGGTTGCACGACCGCCTCCAAGGAAGGAATACCCAACAGCAAACTTGGTGTGTGGCTTTGTTGCGTAATGCCCTCCAACGACGGCCCAGCGCCCTTCACAACCCCGGTCAACTTGGTAAGCTTCAGTTGCCCATCGGAGCCCCTGGAAACGATAGCTAGGTCGGAATATGAAACCGGAAGAACGCGAGAATCTTGAGCGGTGGATGAATCGCATTGATGAGCTCGACGCCGGACTCGAAGACTACCCCATCGGTGTTGCGTCACACCTGGCTTGCCTGTTTCCCGTTCCAGAAACAGACAGCATGAACTCCGAACAAACGGAGACGGTCTTGGAAAAGTGGCGAACGGAAGCCGCCGCCGCACTTGTGAAGGGGACTGTATATTGATGTATGACGGTCGAACTTGCTGCCCGCTTGATTCAAGGGGGAACAACGTGACGCCTGAAGAACTTGCGAAGGAAGACGCATGGGCACTGTGGGCTGCCGAACGCGATAATGGCGGGTGTGTCTCTGCGGGCGGTCTCTCTGTGAAACTCCAGAAGTTCCCTCCCCCAGACGTGAGTGGCATGACGCCTGAAGAGGAGTCGGTCGCCATTAAGAAGTGGATCGACGCGATCGTGCAGTGGGAACGTGAAGTCATAGCATCCCCCGCAACACCAGCCGCACCAGTAACGCCAACTAACAATACCACCCACCCACAGACACCCGTCGCGTGATCGAATTCCCGCCGCTGAATCCCTTCGACCTGGCGTTCACTGATCCGACGCATCCGTTCCATGTCCTCAATATGGAACGTGCGCTCGAAGAAGCCGCCATTGCCGCGCAGGAAGATGAAGTGCCGGTCGGGGCAATCGTGATTCACCCCGAGCGCGGAGTCATCGGGCAAGCGCACAACATGCGCGAACAACTGCAAGATCCGACCGCCCACGCCGAAATCATCGCGCTCACGCAAGCTGCCACCGCGCTCAAGACCTGGCGGCTGGAGAAGTGCATCCTTTACGTGACACTCGAACCCTGCCCGATGTGTGCCGGCGGGATCGTGCAGGCGCGTGTGCCGCTTGTCGTTTATGGATGCACCGATCCCAAAGCCGGCGCCTGCCACACGCTCTACCAAATCACAAGTGACCCGCGACTGAACCACCGCGCCGAGGTCATTGGCGGCGTTCTGGCGGATCGTTGTTCGACCATCCTCAGTGAGTTCTTCCGTCGCAAGCGTGAGCTTGGAAAGAAGTGAACTGGCGGTTCGTCAGAATGGTGGCCCATACAACCGGCGCCACCGGCACCTCCACCGAAAGCTTTACGGTCCTGCTTTTCATATCGGCGCTCACACTTCCCGTTGCGGGTTGTTAAGCTGGTAGAAGTGATGGTGTGTCCGCCCTTGGAGTTGTACCCATGTGGCATCGCTGTGTTGCCGTTTTTGTTGTGGGGCTCGGTTTCGGTGCTGCGCCGGCTCTGGCGCAACAGACTGGCGTCTATTCCAAAGCGACACCGCCGGATAAGGCCGTGCTGGATCGGCTGAAACTGAAGACTGAGTGGGTTCAGTACATTCCGGTGGAAGGCAACCGCGATACGCTCACCCAGGTTCAGACCATCGACGATCAGGTCTTCGTGCAAACCCGCGCGGGCCTTCTCATCGCCCTTGACGCCATTACCGGCCGACTCCAGTGGGCGGCCAGGCTTGGTAACAGCTCCTCCTCCGGCAACTCCTACCCCGTTGCGGCGAACTCGCAATTTGTCTTCGTCTCGCATGTCACCAAACTCTACGCCTTTTACCGCTACACGGGCTTGACGGAATTCGTGATAGATTTAGGCACTCCACCAACGGCTGGATTGGCCTGCGACGAAACCGGCGTGTTCTGCGTCCTCGGCGTGCGGCCAGGGAGCGCCGGGGCGCAGCGCGTTGCGGTGTATAACCTGCCGCGACCGATCACTGTCCGCGACCCGGTGAAAGGGCCGGTGGACCTGCTGGCGGGAGGAGTCAAGCCCGAGGCTGCCACCCCCGTGGATGACCTTTTGAATCGCTATCCCCCCGGTGTGCCCAAGCCGGGGGCACCGGAACCGTTTGAACCACTTTACCGGCCGGATGTCATGCAAGCGCCGGCCGGGGGAGGACTGGCTGGCAGCAAAACGCCTTCCATTGCGACGCTTTACCGTGTGTCACCGCCGTACACATTGGGCAACCGTGCCGCCACCCCCTCGATCATGCCCCTCCCCACTCTGCGCCAGCCGTACCACATCCGGCAGGAGGCGGGTAAGTACATCCAGCAGACGCCCTCCATCGGGGTCATCCCGCCATCTGTTGCAGCTTCGCTGGCGCTATCGGATTTGCGGCCAAAGGGCGTGACGCCACCCCTACGCTGGGAATATGGCCTGACGGCACGCATCCTCTACCCAATCACTCTTACCCCGGTGCGGGCATGGGTGGCGACGGAAGGCAACATGGTATTGGCGCTCAATAAGAACAGCGAACCGGCACAGGTCATCACCGAGGTCAAGGAGCGATTGACCACGACCATTGCGGCTGCTCCGTCGCAATCCGGGCTGACCAATTATCTCCCAATGGGAAATGGTACTCTCGTGGCCATCGACGCGACGGGGGGAACCCTGGAAGGCGGAGTGCCGATCAAGTGGCGAGCCGAAGCCGGCGGCATTAACAACCGCTCGCCGCTCATCTCGAAAACCTTCGTGTATGCGTCCGGCGACGACAGTGGCGTGACGTGCGTCCGGCGCGATAATGGTGATGTGATCTGGCGCTCCGACGATAATATCGATCGCATCATCGGCGGTAACGAGGAATTTGTCTACCTCCGCGACCGCCAAGGTCGATTTCTTGTGTTCGATGCCAAGAGACCGACCGACCCTGTACGCAGGAAGTCTGTTCCGCTTGGCTCGGTCAACCTGAGCGAATTCAACATCAACATCGTGAATACCGTGTCTGATCGCGTGTACCTCGCCGCCGACAACGGCCTGATCATCTGCGTTCGTGACTCTGCGCCGAAGTACACCAAGCCGATGCGAATGTGGCCGTCCGCGGAAGTGAACCAAGCCAAGAAAATCGGAGTCGAAGCAGCGCCGCCAAAGGACGACATGAACCCCGCCCCCCCGCCGAAGAAAGAACCCGAACCGAAGAAAGAGCCCGAACCGAAAAAAGACTGAGGCGAAGGGGCCGTAATTCACCTTCGCGCATTACGAACGAGCGGGCAGAATGCCCGCTCGTTTCATTTCACAGCACAAATGTAGGGTGGGACAAGGCTTTGCGCAAAGTAGTAGGCCCACCAGCACGGTTCACCCCGCGGCGTACCGCTTCTTGATCGAGGGGATCAGGTACTCGCCGAACGCGGAACGAAAGTCGTGCGCCGGGTTGTGCCCCCAATCGTTTCGGGCAGCGGAATCGTCCACGTCCGCCGGCCACGAATCGACGATCGCCTGCCGCTTCTGATCCACGACCGTGCTGATCTCTGCACGCGGAAACGCCGACCGCACGACCGCTTCGATCTCCGAAGCACTCGGAGCAAACGCGCCGATGTTGTAGACCGTGCGTGAGAGTTTGGTTTTTGGCGCATCCATCATTCGGAAAATCGAATCGACCGCGTCCGGCATCGCCATGAACGGAATGCGCGTGTCCGGCCGCACGAAACACGCATACGGCTTGCCTTCCGCTGCAGCGTGGATCATCTCCGGTGCGTAATCGCTTGTCCCGCCACTCGGTACCGTTTCGGCTGAAATCAGCCCCGGAAAGCGAATGCAGCGGAAGTCGACCTTCCCGCTCATCGTTTCGGCCGCCAGTTGTTTGTAGTGCCGTGAATAGTAGCGCCCGAGGTGTTCGCAATAGAGTTTGTTCGCGCCGTACATCGTGGTCGGTACGTTGTAATCGTCTTCTTTCACCTTGCCGGCTTTGGTCTTCACTGCCAGGCTCGGCAGACCGAATGCGGCAATGCTCGATGGGTAGAAGAACGCGACCGGCCGACCGTGGCTTTCGCCCTGCTTCTGTGCGAATTCGAGCAGGTTGAGTGTCCCCTCCACGTTCACTTTGTGGGCAAGAGCCGGGCTGAATTCGCTGCGCGTCGAGAGAAGGGCCGCGAGGTGAAACACGCGATCGACTTCGTACTGCGCGAGGATGCCGTCGAGTAGTGCGGCATCGAGAATGGAGCCGGCAATCGCTTGTCGCACTTTCGCGGCCGATTCGGGCGGCAGCGGGTTGAGGTCGAGCGTGACGATGGGGCGGTCGGGGTCGCCATCGGCGAGTCGGGCGATGAGTGCGTGACCGATTTCACCGGATGCTCCGGTGATGAGTACAGAAGGTTTGCGTCGCATGAGGCGTGTTATACGTCCACACCACACAAGCGGCGGCTACTTCTTGGCTGCGAGCCACTCGGCCAGTTCCTTGATTTGCTCTTCGGTGAGTTTGTCCTTGAAGGCGGGCATGAGTTTCGCGTTGGGATCCACGCTTTTAGGGTCGCGAATCCACGCCGCAAACCATTCCGCGTTGCGGCCCTTGTTGGCGCCAATCTTCGAGAGATCCGGCCCGCGCGAACCGCCGATGCTCGGCCCACCCGGTTCACCCGCGCGCGCGTGACACTTCGCACAGTGTTGATCGTAAAGTCCCTGCGGGCCAGCCGCGACCGGCTGACTGGGCCCACACCCCGCGCTCACAAGTAAAGCAATAGCAACCCATGCGACTCCACCCCACCGCAGCATGATGACACCTCTACGGAATATGCGGATGGTGTCAGTGTAAGGAAGTGCGAGCGCGGCGTCAGAGGCGTTGACGTGGGTAGTAAACGGCGGAGTAGATCAAGACGACCTGTGCGGCTTCAAACACTTCATAGCTTGCGGTGAGCGGATGAACGATAATAACACGCTCGGTACCTTCACGCGATTCACCCTGCTCGCTTGGATTGTCACTCAACCGCAATTGAATCTCCTCGACGGCATGCGAAAGCGCGGAACCGTCGCGGCCAAGTTCATACGCGAGGAACATTGCGGTGTGAATGTTATCGGCTACCCGCTTACGGATAACGACGCGGTAGTTCATTGGCGAGATTCCCACTGGCGTTTGACTTCGTCAAGTCGCGCCAGCAATTCCGCAGTGCTCACCCCACCACTCGCGAGCATCTCAGTGCGTGCTTCCGCGATTTCCTCTTTCGTCGCGGGGGGAAGGACGAAGGCCATGATTCGCTCAAATGCCTCGTTTGGCAGGAAGTGGCCGATGACATTCCCTTCCTCATCGGCGATCTCAACGGCCTTCGTCGCGCTCTTCAATTTGACGAGTAGTTCTGTGTCCGGCACGATCTTGCTCATTCGGAAGCCTCCGGAAGTTGTGTACAGGATACCACATCGCGATCCAGCGCGAAAGATCGCCTCACGCTCGCGACTGTACTTCGCGCCAGCGGTTGCGGACCTGTTCCGGCGACGCCGTTCCCGTGACGCCGATTTGTTGAATCGTGATCGACGCCACCAAATTCCCGAACGCGGCCGCTTGCTCGTGCGTTGCTCCGCTCACCATTGCGCATGCGATCCCCGCCGAGCAGCTATCGCCCGCTCCGCAGATGTCGATAGGGCCAGAGACGGGATAGGCGGGGACCGTCGTCCCCCGAATTGAAGATTCATCGAGTTGATATAACGAGATACCATTCGCGCCTTCCGTGACGAAAGCGGCTCGTCTAATCGCAACAAGCCCGTCACAAAGCAGATCGATCGCCTCCCTTATGTCTTTCCCCAAGCTGAAGACGGTCTCCAATTCTTTCTGATTCGGCTTCACGCATACATTCCGAAACAGCCCGATTTGCTCGCGGCTGTCGGCCAGCACGAACTTCGCGGGGTCTTTTTCGGCCAGAGCCGCGAGATGATCGCGAACGCGTTTCGTCACCACACCGCAATCGACTTCGCTCACCTGATCCAGAACGAGCAACGCATCCAGTTGCGGCCAGGCTTCGTCCAGCAGTTCGATGATGAAGTCCTGAACGCCGTCCGGCGTTGGCGTGCGGTTCTTGATATCGAGGCGGTTCAGCTCTTCCTTGCCGAGCATCGGCTTGGTGTAAGTCGGCGTGCGCCGACCCGGGGCGTTCATGATTCCACCATGTTCAACAGCAGGCAGCGCACGCAAAGCCTGACGCAGTTCGTACCCCTCGCCGTCGTCGCCGATGGCGGTGATGGGATAGATTCGCCCCACGCCGAGCGCGGCGAGGTTGTTCATCACCGTGCCTGCGGCGCCGGGATAACCCCGCACCTTCACCACCTGATACGCCGTGAGCCCCGTCTCCACCGATGGCTCGTTGAGCGCAGGGTCGATATCGAGGTAGCGGTCGAGGAAGAGGTCGCCCAGCACGCCGATGGTGCGCTGGGGAACTGTGCCGAGGATGCGTTCGATGAGGTCAGTAGTGAGCATTCCGCGCTCCGTCTCGTGTTACCCAGAGGGTACGGTTTACCTTGTTTTCCGAGTTCGCCCGCGCTGTGTGCTCGCGCGCACAAATTGCGCAGCGTGCTCAATTCTCCTCAAGTCGGTCTGGCGTGCTTTGCTGGAGGAGGGATAGTTAATGCAGAAAGGAAGTCTCGTCACGGCGGACGGCCACCCCCTCGGCGAAGCAGCCCGGAGATTGAATGTCGGCTCCTTATTTCCAGCTTGATACCCCATTGCCTGCCCGCGGGCTGTGGGCGGTGCCTGTCCCGTGGCACTTGGTCCCCGCGCTCACGACCAGCCCCAACGCCCCCGAAATCGTCGCGACGTTATACGTTGACCCGCCTACGAAGCGAGCCGCAGCTGTGCTCTGGCCGGGGGTCGATCCGCGCTGGGTTGTCGCGCTTCTGGCAAAGCTGGAACAGGAACACCAAAGCCATAACCCCCCGCCCCCATCGCCACGCGCCAAACCAGCGGCAAACCAACCGTCCGCACGGAAAAAGGCTGCCAAGAAACCAACGACCCGCACCCCGCGCCGCTCCTCGCGTTCAACCCAGACATCGAGGCGTTAATGTTGAGCCGCGCTTAACGCTTCTCGCTTACCTGGACCGCTTCACGCCACACCGCGGGTACCGTCTCGCGGTGGTCGCCTTGCACGTAAAAACTCTCGCCGCCATCGGCGACCGTTCGCACGAGAATGGTCTTCCACGGCCGGTAGTAATAGCGCGGATCGGTCTTCGGCGCTTGCGTGTGATAGTCGTCCCCCAGTGGAATCAGGTCGAAGACCGCCGTGGTGAATTTCGCGATGCGCTCGCTTTTCTGGTGCGCCACGTTCCGCGCCATGGCGAGTGCTTTCAGATACACTTCGGGGCCCATCACGGCGGTTCCGAAGTTCAACACAATTCCGCCTTCCAGCTTCTTGATGTGCTCCGCGAACACGAGGAAATCGGTGTAGCTGGCACGCCCCAACACGCCGCCATCGGCGTTCGGATGCTCATGGATGATGTCGTAGCCGATGCCGATGTGAACCGTCACCGGGATCTTTAGCCGATAGGCCGCCGCCAATACCGACGCGTGCTTGTGCGGAAAGAAGCCCTCCGCGATGGCTCGGCCGATGCTCTCGCCCAGACCCATGCCATCCTTTACGCCGCGTGTGATCGCGTCATTCATCTTGCCGGTTTCTTCCCACAAGCCAAACTCGCCGCTTGAGACATAGCGGGCCACGCTCTCAGTGCTCGCACCAATGAGTGCAAACTCCCAATCGTGGATCGGCCCCGCTCCGTTCATCGCAAGGAGCGAAACCAGTCCGCGTTCCATGAGATCGATGAGGTGTCGTTGCGTGCCAGCCCGCAGGACGTGTGCGCCCATCATCAGGATGCGCGAAGCCCCGCGTGCCTTTGCTTCCACCAACCGCTGGCCGATGTGCGGAAGATGGGGGTGCGTGAAGGTCGCGGCGGTCGCCTCCAGTGGCTGAAGGATGTCCAGCGTGAGGTCGTGCGTGCGCTTGGCGAGCGGTTGGAGACGAAGCTGCGTGCGGTCAAACTGTGGATACGGCATCGGTATGCTCTCGACGGAGGAGACAACGGAGAGGATAGCTACAAAGAGAGTAGAGAACAGAAGACAGAAGACAGAAGTCAGAGAACAGAGGACAGAAGACAGAGAACAGAGAACAGAGAACAGAAGACAGAGGACAGAAGTCAGAGAACAGAGGACAGAAGACAGAAGACAGCGATCAAATTCAATCATCGTGTTCATCCGTGATCCGGTCTTCTGTTCTCTGTCTTCTGTCCTCTGTTCTCTGACTTCTGTCTCTCAATTTTTGTGCTTTTGTGGCCATTCCTCGATCCCGAACGCGGTAGATTAGCGACCATGCCTTCACCTTTGGAGCATTCACCATGGCCGAACAGACTCTGCCTAGCCACCGCCCAGCGTGGACCGCGCTGCAAGCACATTTTGAGAACGCGAAGAAGCTTCAGTTGCGCGCCCTGTTCGCGAATGATCCTGACCGCGGGACACGGTTGACCGCCGAAGCGGTCGGCATCTACCTCGACTATTCGAAGAACCGCGTCACGGATGAAACGCTCAAGTTGCTGTTCGCGCTGGCGAATGAAAGCGACCTGAGGGGTCGCATCGCGGCGATGTTCAGCGGCGAGAAAATCAACATCACCGAGAACCGCGCGGTGCTGCACACGGCTCTCCGCGCTCCACGCGATGCTGTTATTACGGTCGACGGTAAGAACGTGGTGCCGGAAGTGCATGCCGTTCTCGATGCGATGAGTGCATTCGCGGATCGCATTCGTTCCGGCGAGTGGAAAGGATTCACCGGCAAGCCGATCAAGAACATCGTGAATATCGGTATCGGCGGGTCCGATCTCGGTCCGGTGATGGCGAACGAAGCACTGCGGTTCTATGCGAAACGCGACCTCCACTTCCGTTTCCTCTCGAACGTGGACGGTACCGACTTCGCCGAAACCGTTCACGACCTCGACCCGGCCGAAACGCTCTTCATCGTCTGTTCCAAGACATTCACCACGCTGGAAACCATGACCAATGCCGAGAGTGCGCGGGCGTGGTCGCTGGCAACTTTGAAGGACAAGGCATCGGTCGCGAAGCATTTCGTCGCGGTCAGCACGAACGCGGCGGAAGTGACGAAGTTCGGCATCGACACCGCGAATATGTTCGGCTTCTGGGACTGGGTCGGTGGGCGTTACTCGATGGACTCGGCGGTGGGCCTGGCCACGATGCTCGCAATCGGCCCGGCGAAGTTTCGCGACATGCTCGCTGGCTTCCGGGCAATGGACGAACACTTCCGCACCACGCCATTCGAGAAGAACCTGCCGGTGCTCATGGGTTTGCTGAGTGTCTGGTACGACAGCTTCTTCGGCGCGGAGACGGTCGCGGTATTGCCCTACGATCAATACCTCAAGCGATTCCCCGCGTACCTGCAACAACTGACGATGGAGAGCAACGGGAAGCGAGTCACGCTCGGCGGTGTGGAAGTCGATTACCAGACGGGTGCGGTGTACTGGGGCGAACCGGGCACGAATGGTCAACACAGCTTTTATCAGCTGATCCACCAGGGGACGAAACTGATCCCGTGCGATTTCATCGCGTTCTGCAAATCGCTCAACCCAATCGGCCGGCATCACGACCTGCTGATGGCCAACGTCTTCGCGCAGGCAGAAGCTCTGGCGTTCGGGAAGACCGCTGAGCAGGTGAAGGCGGATAAGGTTGCGGACTGGCTCGTACCGCACAAGACGTTCCCGGGCAATCGTCCGTCGAACGTACTCTTGCTCGAAAAGCTTACGCCGTTTGCGCTCGGTTCGCTCATTGCCCTGTACGAGCACATCGTCTTCACGCAGGGCGTGATCTGGGATATCGGCTCGTTCGATCAGTGGGGCGTGGAATTGGGCAAGGTTCTCGCGCAGCGAATCGTGCCAGAACTCGAATGCACACCTGAGCCGGAACTGAAGCACGATACCTCGACCAATGCGCTGATCAAGCGATACCGTGCGGGGAAGAAGTAGGACCGAATACATATGAAATGAGCCGCAGATTACGCAGATAAACACAGATCAGAAAGAAAAGATGGAGTTACTTCTGATCTGTGTTTATCTGCGTAATCTGCGGCTCATCTTGTTTCGTTCACGTCGGCCGCACTTCGTGTAATGTGAGTGGCTGGTCCACTTCGCCGGGGGTGGGGCGGTAGGTGGCGAACGACGCCTCGGTTTCCCACAGCGTCACTTCCGTGATTGGTAATCCACGCGCCGCAGTGTGTTCGTAAATGAGGCGGGCAATGTTCTCCGCCGTTGGGTTGGCGTTGAGTGTCACGAACGGTTCGCCTTGCCGCAGTAGTTCCGGGATGAGCGGGTCAGCTTCGTGCAGCAGCAAGCGGTGATCGAGCGTCTCGTCGATCCACTTCCCCACCACGCGCTTGATTTCGGAGAAGTCCACCACCATGCCAAGGTCGTCGAGCGATACGGCTTCGAGCGTGATGACCGCCTTGCCATTGTGGCCGTGCAGATGGCGGCATTTGCCGGCATAGTTCAAGAGCCGGTGGCCGTAACAGAAGTGAATCTCTTTGGTCACTCGAAACATCGTCACCTCTTGGCGAGCGGACGGCCTCAACTGTACCCCCGACCTTGCGGTCGGGGTTCGCCTTACGTCGCATAAGTGGTCGGGTCGCGCATTGCGGCGTCGCGAAAGCCCGCCCGGCGCTCCGCGCACTTGTTGCACGATCCGCAGTGCAAGCCGTCGACAGGGCGAATGCACGAGAACGTGTGTTCGAGCGGCAATCCGCGACCGCGACGAAGCACATCGACCTTGTGAAGATCGGCATACGGGCGAAGAACACGCACGTTCCCCCCCACGGCTCGACTCACGAGAGCCGCGAAGCCGTCGTAGAACTCCGGAGTGGCGTCCGGGAACGGATTGGAGCCGAGCGGAGCAGTGGCGATTTCCGGCACGCGGTTTAAGTGACACCAGAGGAGTGGCTTCGCCAGCAAGAGCACGTTACGCCCCGGGAGGAAGACAGCTTCGTCGGGCGTATCCGCGCCGGGGACACCTTCGCCCGAAATACTCCAGTGCGTGCCGTAGGTGTCTTCAACGGGTTGATCGAGCACGACGAGCGATTGCAGTGTGGGAGAGCGGATCGCCGCGAGGAAACGATCGAGGTATTCGCGCTCAACCGTTTCCCAGCGGAGTCCTGTGCGGACATAGATGGGGAAGACATTCGGGTAAGCGCGAGTGGCTTCCGCGAGCAGAATAGCGCTATCCAGTCCGCCACTTGCGAGAATGGCAAGCGGCGAGCGTGGATGCGGAGGCGGCCAAGCGGAACTCACGGCGGTCACCGGCGCGTCCCGCTGCGGCGTCGGGGCTTGCCGGGCATTGGCCCACTGGGCATGCCTGGGCCGGGCATCGGCCCTCCTGGCGGACCCTGTCCACCCGGCATCGGACCGCCAGGGCCCTGCATGCCTGGGCCGCCAGGCCCCTGCATTGGGCCTCCGCCTTGCTTTCTTTCCAGACCCACGACTTTGCTCAGGACCTGCGCCGCCGACTGTTGAAGATCCGTGGTTTCGACGTAGGTCTTGGCAAAATACAGGTCACCGGAAGAACCGAAGCCGATGTTGGAGAGAAATTGCGCGCCGATCTTCTTGTCGCCCAACGCGCCCGTTTCTTCCTTGAACCACCTGGGCGGGTTGCCCTCGTCGCCTTTACCCAGGTCGCTTTCCTTCCATTTCTTCGACACTTCCGACGCCTTTGTGCTGTCCTTATACCACACAACAAGTTCAAAACGAATCTCGCGGCTGCCGACGCTGGCTTTGAGACCAAATCCTTGCGATCCATTGAGAGTGTCGAAAATGGTTTGGGCGAGCTGACTCTTGCTATCGTCGGATTTCGCGTTCTCTTGCTTCGGTGGTGCTTCCACTTTCAACTCGTTATCGAAGACGATCATCCGCCAGAACGTGCCGCGAGTGGTTCGCTGGCCGAGCGCGCCCATCCGCACGCCAAGTGTGTTCGTGCGGTTGTCCGCGTGGCCATTGATGATTTTTCGGAAGGCGGGCTGGCTTTCCATGCTTCCAGGGCAAACGACGATGAGCCGGTTCGTGGGGGCGAAGACCAAACCCGTTTGGCCCGGCAGAAGATTCGGCACCGAGTAGTACGTCTTGCCATCGAGAGTTTTCTTCTCGGCGCTGGGGAGCTTCGACAGACTGCTGTCGTCGAATGGTTCCTTGGTGCGGTAGATGATAGACCAGCCGTTTCTTTTCGACATCGCCTTCACGAAGTGTTCAACCAGTGTGTCCATGTCCGTACCGGCGGCCTTGGCGATGGCGTCCCCGATAATCTTGAAGTCGTGACCATCTAGCATCTGTTTGACCGACTTGTAGAACGCGGGATACTTTTGCGCGTGGCCCAAGTTCATGCCCATCGCGCTCTGTGCATCTTCTGGCGCGTAATAGAGCATTTCGACGGCTTTGGACGTGCGCGTGAAGTACCAGATGAGCACGCCGGTCATGAACAAGACCATGAAGACGCCGGCGGCAATCACGCCAATGAGTGCGACGCTGCTCGTTTCTCGCTTCTTGGCTTTCCGCTTACGCGGCGCGTTCGGATTGGCGCCCTTGGCGCCCTTCTTGTCTTTCTTGTCCTTCTTTTCGGTTTCATTCTGTTTGGGCGATTCAGCCGCTTTCTTTTTCTTCGGTGCTTCTTCGTCCGCTTCGGGTTCCGGGGCGGGGAAGGCGGATCCGCACTTGGGGCATTCCACTTCGGTACCAGCTTCCGGCGCGGCTGGCAGGCGGAGTTTGGCTCGGCAATCAGGGCAGCGGAGTTCGATGGCCATGGGAGTTTCCAACGATGGCGAACACTTTCCGACTTGACGATCCTACCGGGAACAGCCCCTCTTGGGCAAGGCTTTACCGGTGCGCGGCCTTGACTCATCGCCGTGCGGCCGTCACCTTTAAGATTATGGGGAAAGTAAAAATCGCCGGGTATCTGTGTCGATTTTGACGGGGAGATTTGGGCGCGGGATTTGTGTCCGGGTGGCTCAAGCATTCCCTTAAACTCAAATCCCGCGCTCAAATCTCCTACACCAACGACGTGGCACCCGAATCAGTTGGGAGGATCGGTGATGACGATCCGGTACTTGGTTGCGGCGGTAGGGATCTTGGCGGGAGTGGCGCTGGTGGCTCGCGCGCAAGAGCCCGCGCCAATGGCGGACCCAACGGCCGACGGCGTTGCGGTGGGGCGAGCCGTTGTTCGTGGGGCGAGTTTGGCGAACGTGGTTCCCGGCGCGTTCCGGGCGCAACTGGTCGTGGACAACCGCTTCAAGCAGCCGGTCAAGAACTCCGACGGCACCGAATCGCTGGATCCGCGCAACCGGACCGGCAAGATACACTGCCTGGTGTGCGAATACGGACTCTCGCCGGTGGTGGCGGTGTTCGTTCGCGACGACCTGAAGGGCGTGGACGCGGGGAGCGGACTTGGCAAGCTCATCAAGGGCGTCGATTCGATGATCCCGAAATATCGCGGCGACAAGCTGTCTGCGTTCGTGATGTTCCTGAAGCTTGAAGGCGGACCGAAGCTTGTGACGATCAAGGGCCCGGATGGGAGCGAGACGAAGGTGGAGGCGGCCAAAGAATACCCCGATGATGAGAAACGCGACATCTACGCGAAGGAAATCCGCGACTTCGCCACCGCCGTTGGCGCGGATAACGTACCCTTTGGCCTCTCACCGACAGTATCACCCTCGATTACAGCCTTCAACATCGGCGAATCCACTCCTGTCACCATCATCATCTACAACCGATTCCGCACCGCACAGCGGTGGGAACTGAAGATGGACGAACTGACCGACGAGAAGATCAGCGAGATTCTCACCGCCACCGAAAAGATGATTACGAGTGGGACGAAGTAGCCTATCAAAGTCGTAGCAGGTTTTCGTGTGCCGTTGCCTTTCACGGCACACGGAGACCTGCTACGACTTTAAGAACCGTTGCAAAAACGGTCGGAGCACTTCTTCAGGGTAGAGCACCCAGGCGTAATCGCGACGTTGAAGAATCGTGTTGGCGTGAACTTCACTCTGCACACGGGTGAGTTCCCCTTCGGCTTTCGGCATTTCACCCGCGACAAGCGGACGTAACTCCTCCGTGATTTCTCGCAGCGAGCGGAACCACTCCCGTCGCGCCGGATGGTTCGCATATGGCGGTTCGTTCACTGCCAGCATCGCGTGAGTATCGACGAGTGCTTTCACGTCGGGATTCGCGAGCTGTTCGGGTGTCAAATGCCGCTGCGGGTTCCATTGCAGATCACGCACACGGCGTTCAGCCTGGTGGAGATCGTGTGTGGTGGAGGGGAAGTTCGGTAGCGGAAGGTGCAGCGTAGCGGAGAGCACCTGATACGCCGGTGGTTCGATGCCGAAGTAGTCGCGGATGATGGCGTCGGTCACTTCGTCGTACTTCCCGCCGCCAATTCCGTGAATGAAGAAATCGCCGAGACAGACACGCACAAACAGGGTGAGCGTGAGCGCGCGGGGGCGAAGGGCACGAACATCGCTTGTGGTGTTGGCACGTTCACGTCGGCCATTCGCGGTACGCACCCAAAATGGCGCTTCGCCTTCCGCGAGTTCCGGCGCGGGGTGGTTTGTGCTGCGGATGCCGTTGACTTCGCGATAAGCGCGAATTGCGGCGTTGTAGACTTTGCGGAATCGCGGCAAGTCCGAAAGGATGTGTGAGGCGAACGCTCTGAAACCCGAGGTCTGCGAAAGCTCACTCACTGTGACTTCATTGTTCTCACATCCCCACTCCAGTTCGAACCACCGACGGATTCGGGCGAATTGCGCACCGAGCGGAAGTTCATAAGCAGGGTCGATGTGGTGCCATGCACGTTGCAAGAGTGGCGTGTATCCCCAGTTTCGGGTCTGCGCAAGAACCCCGGGAAGAAACTCGCAGAACACCTCACTGCTGAGTATCCTGCGGTCTTCGTAAGGGACTTCACCTGTGAATGCATCGAAGGCGACACTTTCCAGCCGGACGGAGTTGGGATCCCGATCGTGAAAAGTGGGAAACCGCAGTGCGGTGCTCTTGAGTGTGTCGTTATCGACGATGAGGTGAAGTGGAATGGCGCGGATCTTGCGCGCGAGACCGGCCAGAGCGAAATTCTTCACCCACACGCCAGGATGTGATAACTCAGGCTGATGACCGGTCACGACGACCGCCGAGAAGATGTCGTCATCCGTAAATAAGTCTTGCCTGAGCCAATGCCGAATCGCTTGAAGCGGAGAGCCACCAATCACCACATCCGTGCGATCCAATAACTTCCGGTTGGCTTCAACCAGCGCCGGGATCGCCTCAAATCCTGGTTCGGCCAGAATTGCGCCGTTGGCCGCGGGGGCGCGATACCGGTGCGTCATTCACACATCCCCGGACACGCGCACCACGAAGGGGGCGTTACGGGCAGTTCGTCGCGTTCCGCCGACGCCAGTACGGTGTGGTAGTATGCCAGCCGCTGTTCGGGATCGTTCATCACGCCGCCAAAGGCACGGTTCGGGTCGAGGTACAACCGCGGCACACCGATTTCCTTCACGCGCAGTTCCTGCCTTGCTGCCTGAACCCAGAGTTGCAGCGGCATTCCCCAGCCTGTTTCCGTGATGCGCAACTTCTCCAGTGCGTCGCAGCGATACGCCTTGAATCCGCAGAACGCGTCGGTGAGGTTCAGACCGTAGCGTTCATTAATCTCGCGCGTAATGGTCGCATTGATGAATCGCCGGTCGGTTGGCGCAGGCGTGTCCTGCCGGAAGTCGCGCAAGTAACGCGACCCCGACACAATGTCGCAATCGTGGATCGCTTCCAGCAGTACCGGAATGCGTTCGGGTTGGTGCTGGCCGTCGCAGTCCATCGTGACCAGCACGTCGAATTCGCTTTCCAGCGCAAAACGGAACGCGGAGATCAAGGCTGCGCCATAGCCGCCGTTGGTCGCATGATTGATGCGGAATAGACCCGGCTCGCGGTCGAGCAATTCCGCCGTGCCGTCGGTGGAACCGTCATTCACAACGAGAATGTTCCGACAATATCGCCGGACTTCGGCAAGGACAGTGCGGACATGCTTGGCTTCGTTATAAACGGGAATCGCGGTGAGTACGCGCATGAGGGGCTTTCGTATCACGGTGCGGGCGGAGTCAGTGCATTCTACTCGCACACAACACACCAGAACAAACCGCCGTGGGGCGAGAATCTTTCAGTCCAGATGTCGCAAGGGACCAACATTCCACACTTTCACCCACAAGTCATCCTGTCGCACCCGCCGCATGGGTTTCCCACCACTCGGCGGCGCGGCGATCGTTCCAGTCGGCAGCGCAGGGGCAGCCAGCCAGGGCGGCATCGAGTTCCGCGATGGTCGCGAACCGCTCTTCCGGTTTCTTCGCGAGGCAACGCCGCACAATTCCGGCCACATCCGGCGGAACAGCGGCGTTGATTTCCGTCGGGCAGGGCGGAGGAGTCATCAGATGGGCTGCAATGACTTCCATCGCCCCACCCTGAAATACCGGCTTGCTCGTCAGCAGGAAGAACGCCGTTGCGCCAAATGCGTAAATATCGCTGCGGCCATCGAGTGGCTTGCCCGCAGCCTGTTCCGGCGACATATACGCCGGCGTGCCGAGTACCACACCCTCACGGGTGAGCTTGGCTGTATCCAGGCCGGAGCCATCGTTCAGCGGAGCGCTGTGAACCAAGCCGAAATCGAGTAATTTCACGACGTCGGGCACGCATCCACGCCAGCACACCATCACATTCCCCGGTTTGATGTCGCGGTGAATCAGTCCGCTGGTGTGGGCTTCGTGGAGAGCGGCGCAAAGTTGCCGCAACAGGTGAACAGCGCGGCCCGGCGGTAGCGGGCCATAGCGCTGGACCAGTTCGTCGAGATTCAGCCCCGGAAGATACTCCATGACGTAATAGAAGGTGCCGTCGGCGGTATGGCCGTAGTCGAATACCTCGACGGTGTTCCAGTGTGTGAGCGTGGCCAGAATCTGCACCTCACGCTCAAACCGCTTGAGGAGAGCTGGATCGCCCGCGCGATCCGGGCGAATCACCTTCACCACGCTCGGCCGCCGCAAGAGCAAATGCTCGGCGAGATAGACCTCGCCCATTCCTCCGCCGCCGAGTTTCCGTGTGAGCCGGTACTGTCCGAATCGTTTGGCGGCGTATGCTTGCGCTCGCAGTAACCCCGCTTGTCTCGCGCCATAGCTGGCGATCCCAACCGCGAGTGGAAACCAGATCGCATACTGCACGAAGATCATCCAGGTATTGCCCCAACTGAGGAGGTCGCTAACCAGCACGGCCGCGGCCGTCACCAGAAACGGCAGGATCGCCATCACACCCGCGAGAACGAAGGTGCGCTGAACGGTGTTGGGAACAATCACTGGATACCCTGCGATCACCGCGAACCAGGGAACGATCCACAGGTTCGCGACCAGAACCTGACCGCTTACTCCACGTTCTCCTTGCAGGTAGAAGGCGAGATCGTCCCAGTGACAGAACGAATCGAACTGAGTGGACCCAACGGCGATCCAGCAGATGCCCAACACGCTCATTTCGACCAGACGCAACCGAAACGGGGTATGAGCCCAGGCCGACCATGCCACGATCGTGATGATCAACTGGAGCGGAACGATCACGAAGAAGACGATCTTCTGGAATTTCAGCCCCAGCCGCTCGGGCGCGAGTAGATCGCGGAGCAGGAACGCGGCATAAGCGGCAAGAAACAACAACGCCAATTGTCGGAGCCGTCGATGGAACAGGACGGTGAGTTCCGCGTCGGTGTTTGCGCGGGAATCAGTAACCAGCGAGACTGCCTGCGCGGGCTGCCCCGACTGTGGTGCGGTTGTTGGCAAACGCGGAGGGCTTGGCGCAGGCGCCGTCACCGTGGCGGGAGCCGGCTGCGGAACGAACGTGGCGGTGTTGGTGCCGGGAGTGGACATGGGTTGCTTCCGAGGTGTACCGGACAAGTATACCCAACACGGCGGAGTTAGTTGATTGGATTCGTTGCGGTTACTTCTGTGGGTGCCCCTGGAGATCTTGGCGTATGAGATTTTGGTATGGGTGTTGTGCCCCATGATGCGTGGCTGTGTTTGGAACAGAACTCCCGTACCAAAATCTCCTGCCACAATCTCCAGGCACACACTCCCACAGAGGGTCGTAAACTACGCAGCGAAGACTGTGATCTCTGTCGAAACCGTGATTGAGGTTGTCGCGATCTTTGGGGCAAACCGCTCCGAAAGATCACAACTCAGCGACAACCGACCCACGGTTTCGACAGAGCAAAGACTGCGAAGAGAATCCCGCAGGTGCCGGAGCTTCCATGCCCAGCGTTGTTCGTAAATTGCTCGAACTGATCCGCTTCAGCCACACGCTGTTTGCGTTGCCGTTTGCTTTGCTCGCTGCGGCGCTGGCGTGGCGGGACGAGTCGTTTCGCTGGCAAGATCTCGTCGGCATTCTGCTGTGCATGGTCTGCGCACGCAGTGCGGCGATGGCGTTCAATCGCATTGCGGATCGCCACATCGACGCGGCCAATCCGCGGACAGCAACCCGGCACCTCGCAACCGGAGCGCTCAGCGTTGGCGTCGTGTGGATCTTCACGTTGCTGTGCTGCGTGGGGTTTGTCGCATCCACACTCTTCTTCGATCTGCGTGAACCGGAGAACCCGTGGCCGCTATATCTGAGCGCTCCCACGCTACTGTTCGTGCTCGGCTATTCGCTGGCGAAGCGATTCACGAGCCTCGCGCACTTCTGGCTGGGCGTTGCCCTCACGCTCGCGCCGGTTGGTGCATGGGTCGCCATTCGCGGATTCACCGAAATGGCAGTTCCACTCCTTCTCGGCGGCGCCGTGGCGTTCTGGGTGGCGGGGTTCGATATTCTCTATGCCTGCCAGGATGCCGCGTTCGATATGAAAGCGGGATTGCATAGCGTTCCGGCTCGCTTTGGCATCCGGGCCAGTCTTCGCTTCGCGGCGATCTGTCACGCGATCATGTTCGGGTTGCTCGTGGGGTTGTTCTTTGCATCGCCGCATCTGGGAAGCATTTTCCTCGCGGGGCTTATCGCGGTGGGTGTGCTGCTCGTGTATGAACACCGGCTCGTGCAGGCTGACGACCTCACGCGCGTCAATCGCGCCTTCTTCCATGTCAACGGCGTGATTAGCCTGGGTTTGCTCGCGGTGGTGCTGGTGCAACTGGCCGTTCGGTAGGGTGGATCAAGCGGCGGGAGCAACGCGAAGGTCCAACAATTCCCTGTGTTGGGGCCTTCGTGTTGCTCCACACCGCTTGACCCTACTTGCGCAGCAACAGAATCACAATCCCCGCCAGTGCCAGCACAAGCGCCACGGAAAGCGAAATGAGCAGTGCGGTGGGGCTGGTCGGCGTTGGTGGAGATGGAGCGGAGGCCAGTGACTCGGCCGGTGGCTGGGTGTATTCCGATGGGGTATCATCGTCGGTTGCTCGCGCGGTCGGTTCGTTGAACGGAGACGGCTGCGAATCGGATGAACTGATGCTCAATTTCGCGGGATCCGAGTCGCTAGGGCTACTCGGAACGCGATTCTTGCGAATCGCCGACGAGGATCCCCCCGTGCCGGTGCGCATCGCGGCGACGATGATCTGCGAAGTCGAGCCGACGGTATGTGTGGCAGACGAATTCGGTGACGTTCCGCGGGCCATCGCCACTCGTGCGGGCGGCTCTGGGATCCACCCGGGGTTCGGCGGGGGAATATCCTCGCTATCGAAGGGACCCAGCGCCTCGAATGTTTCACCCGCCGTCGCGAACCGGTCCGCGGGCCGCTTCTGTAACATCCGGTGCACCACAGCGGCTAATTGCGGGGACACCTCCGGGCGCAATCTGTCAATCGGCACGGGTTCCTTGATCTGCTGCCACACGAGCTTCTGAGCCGTTCGCCCCTCGGGGAATAACGGCCGACCGGCCAGAAGGAAATACAGCGTCGCGCCCAGCGAATAGATGTCCGCCCGCATATCCACCTTCGAACTATCCACCGCCTGTTCCGGCGCGACGTAATCCGCCGTGCCGAGGATACTCTTGTTATCGAGTTGCTTCGTCAGTCCGCTGGCGGCATCGGCTTCGGAGCGAACCAGCCCCAGATCGAGAATCTTCACCAAACCGGTGCGTTCCAGTAACAAGTTGGCCGGCTTGATGTCGCGATGAACGAAGCCCATCGCATGCGCGTGCTGAAGACCGAACGCGACCTGCCGGGCGTAGTGGCATGCCGTCGCCACTTCCAGCGGTCCGTGTTGGTTCACGAGCGTTTGAAGGCTCAGCCCCTCCACGTACTCCATGACCAGGAAGAGGATCTTGCCGTCCTGGCAGAGATCGTAAATGCGAACGATGTTCGGGTGGTCGAGGACGCCGGCCGCACGGGCTTCGCGGAAGAAGCGTTCGCGGGCCACCGAGTCGTTTTCGAACGCGTGCGGGTTGAGAACCTTCAGCGCCACCAGTCGGCGCATCTGTGCGTGTTCCGCGAGAAACACCTGCCCCATCCCGCCCTGGCCGAGCTGATCGAGGATGAGGTAGCGATCGTCGGCGAGCTGGAAGCCCTTGTACTTGCCGGCAGCGAGTTTGTTGGCGTGGAAACGCGTAATCATTCCGGCCGCGACGAGCCGGTCGAGGAGTTCGTCGGGCGTATCGACGCGGTGGGAAGTTTGCAGCGCAGCCAGGAACCCCTCCAACCGATCGGCTGGAACCAGCTTGCTTTTACGCAGCCGGTCGAGCAATTCAGGGACACTGGAGGGCGCGGGCATACAGACCGGAAGGGAAGATAGTCGTGTGAATAAGGCATGAGGTTAGCATACAACACGGACAGCAGCCGACGACACCAAACGAGCGGCTCACCGCGCCAGCACCACAACCAGCCCAGCCATCATACCAAGCCCAATCAGCATCGCGATCAACCAAACGACGAAACGCGACCGTGACGAGGGCGTACCGCTCGTTCCACACGCCGTAGGCACATTTCCGGGGGTGGCCTCCCCGGTTCCCCCCCTCCCGTTTTCGGGGGGGATCGATATCGGTGTGAAACGGTCGGTATCCGGTAAGTTCGGCAGAGCGAGTATTTCGTCGGTTAATGCCGCTGCTCCAGCCCCACCCTGCGTATCGGACATTGGTGTCGAAACATCGTTCTCTCCCACGGGAAGGAGGAGAGTGTCCAGTGGGGGGAAAGCAACCCCCACGTTACCGAGTGCGTTGGTCGAATCGCGTGGTGGAGAAGGGGGGGCCGAGCCAGCGCTATTGGAGTCGGGCGCTTCCACGCCGCCGCGTCGGGCAGCAGCCTTGATAATCAGGATGGTGTCCGGTAGTGGATCGTGGCCCGGTTCATGGTCTGTCAGCCGCCGGCCGTGGGCGGTGGTGTCGGAACTCATTCGGAACAATCGACTTGGGAAATCGGCTCCCGGCGACGCCCACGCGTGCAGCGCCGCGACGACCATCGCGGGCGCAGGGATTCGCTCCGCCGGGTCGCGTGCCATCAGCCGGCCAAGCAGCGTGGAAAAATCCGGTGGCACATCGGGCCGCAACTCATGGATGAGCGGCGGATCTTCATTCCGTTTGGCATTCAATTTCCGCCGGACATCGGCAACCGGATAGGGCGGGTGCCCGGCCAGAAGGAAGTAAAGCGTCGCACCCAGCGCGTAAATGTCCGCGCGAATGTCCACCTTCGAGCTATCTTCAGCCTGTTCGGGCGCGAGGTAATCGATCGTGCCGAGGATGACTTCCGTCGCGTTGAGACGCGAGTGCGTCTCGTCCTGGGTGAAGCGGACAATACCGAGGTCGAGAATCTTCACCGCCCCGCGCCGATCGATCAGGACATTGGCAGGCTTGATATCGCGGTGCACTAACCCCACAGCGGCCGCCTGAACCAGTCCATCGGCCACCTGCACGCCTACCGCCGCTGCTTCAGCGGCAGAAAACGTGCCGGCCTGCGCGACGGCCGCCTGAAGGCTCAGCCCATCCACATACTCCATGACCAGGTACGGCGGTTCGTGGAGCATGTTCACGTCGAAGACGCGAACAATGTTCGGATGGTCGAGAGCGGCGGCCGCACGAGCTTCGCGAACGAATCGCTTGCGTGCTCCGGGGTCGGCTCGCAGTGAGTCGGATAGCGATTTCACGGCGACCCGCCGGCCCAGCACCGCGTGTTCGGCCAGGAACACGTTTCCCATTCCGCCGCGGCCCAGCCGGTCGATGACGCGGTAACTCCCCAGCCACAACCGGGCGCCGTGGCCGCTCGCCACCTCATTGGCCTGGAACGGAGTCAGGAGCCCCTCTGCCACCAATCTTTCCAGCGCCGTGGGGATGTCGGCTGAATGGTGCCGATCCATGAACGCATCCAGGCGCGCCGACTCGACGAGCCGATGTTGGCTCAGTGCCTCGAACACATCCTGAACGGTCTGAGGCCGGGTCATGAGGGGTCACGAGACGGACGATCGCACCAACAGCGGGCGAATATAACAAAGATAGAACACGATTCGTCTGGGCTGAGATTTCCAGCCGGTTTCGGTTGTCTATTCTTCGGGAGTGTTCTATGATTCGTGCGAGTCCGCACGTTTCGCTCCCACATCCCCAGAATCGGCTTCTCTTACTTCAACCTGAAGAGGAGGTCTGCCCGATTTCGCGCGCAGACGATTCACGCCAACCAGAATGACCCGTCGCGAAACAAGCCAGCGCTCGAACCGGTGTTTGCCGGGGAAATCAATCAGCATTATACCCATGAAAATGGTCAGCAAACCCTGGCCCGGCACGCCCGGCAAGGAAAGCACCACGCCCAGCGTGATGAGGAAATAGCCAAACCCATTGCGCACGATGGCGGCGACCACCTTGAGTATCGGGTGCCGATCGATTGGCCGGCGAGCATCGGGATTCACGAAGTAATCGGCCGGCAAGCGGGAAAGAACGTAGCCCACGATGGCCACGCTCACCACCGCCATGCCAATTCCCAGCCCCACGCTGAATACGATGAGATGCCACCCGGCCACCCAGCCCGGTAACCGGCTCGATAACCATTCCGGCATGGAAATGTCTCCGTTTGCCGCTACCTGTATTCTAGCCGCGTTCGCGGACCAACAGGGATAATCCAACATGACGCCGGAAACCGAAGTCATCGCCTGCCCGGCGTGCAAACATCTCGTCCGGGTACCTCTCGACTGGTTAGGCACACAAGTGCAATGCCCCGAATGCAAGGCGATGTTCCGTGCACCAGTGCGCGTGGACGGTCGGCTCACGGAAGCGGAACTGATCTCGCGCCCACCTTCCGCAACTCCTTCAACGCCGCGCAAACCCGACCTGATGCTCATGCTGCCCGCGTTCGGGCTGATTCTGTGCGGTTTCGCGGGCGCAGTCGTGAATGGAATACTTCTCTATCAGTTCCTCGCGGCTCCGGGCGGTGCGAAGGGTTGGGCACAGAAACAGATGCCGGCTTTGCGGCAAGCGGGTATCGGTAACCCGGGAACGCCACAGGAACAGGCCGCAGAGGACGAGAAAAACGCGGAGCAACTGGCTCGCACATATCAGTGGCTGATTCCGATCTCGCTCGTCGTGAGCGCGGTGGTATTTGCCGGCGGACTATCAATGGTCCTGCGGCGAAATTACCGGCTTGCGAAGATCGCCTGCGTGCTGGCCGCCGTGAACTTCCCCCATCTGTGTTGTGTCCCCGGGGCGATTGCAGGGCTCTGGGGACTCCTGATGCTCAATTCGGACGAAGCACGCGAACATTTCCTGAAGTGATGGCTTACCATTCGAGAGGCCGGCAACTGGTTGGAGAAGTCTGGCCATTCGGAAGGTGAAGTTCCAGCCCGCTGTTCGACCCGGCGGAGGTGTGAATCCACTCGGCCACGGCAGACACTGGTAATCGATGCCTATTTGCAACTGACTCCAGATCGCTTGTCCGAGGTATGGCTCCATCGCTGGGCTTCCAAACTGGGTGTAGAGCCATTCCCAACCGGAGCGGACTTCTTCCCAGGTCGGTTCGGGGAATTGTTTCTCCAATGCGCGCAGTTCGGCGATCGGAGCTTGTACTTTCGGCGAGGGGCCAAACTCAGGAATTGGGGTGGGCGGTGGGTGGGCGGTGATAATCGAACCCTCCGAGCGTGCGGATGGCTCTATCATACCAGAACCTTGTTTTCCGCACGAGACGCACGATGTCCCCCTCTGGCCGGCCGACCGACGATAAACCGCTGCCGCCGTTGTACGCCATGACGCACGGCGGAATCGAATCGGTTGCGGCCGATGAGATCACGCGCGACCTCGGCGGCGAGGTGAAGAAGACCGCACGCGGATTGGTCGTATTTCGGATGAGTGAACTGAACGACAAGATATTGTCGCTTCGCACCACGGAAGACGTCTTTTTGCTGGCGTGGGGGTCCGATACGCTCTCGTACAAATCGGATGACCTCGATACCATCCGCAACTGGACCGCCCGCAAGCCGGACTGGGAGCATCTCTTCAAACTGCATCACAAGATTCGCCCCAAGACGAAAGGAAAGCCGACGTATCACATCGTCTGCCAGATGCAGGGCGAACACGGTTACCGCCGCGCTGATGCGCGGGCGGCATTCATCGAAGGACTGACCGGCAAGATTCCCAACGGCTGGCATTACAACAACGAGAATGCGTGGTTGGAAATCTGGCTGACAATCTACAGCAAAACCGCCGTATGTGGCGTCCGCCTGAGCGACCGCACTATGCGGCACCGAACCTACAAACTGGAACACGTTGCGGCGTCGTTGCGGCCCACGGTCGGGGCCGCGATGGTGCGATTGGCGGGCATCGGACCGGGCATGACTGTTCTCGACCCGTTCTGTGGTGCGGGGACGATTCTGGCCGAAGCGCTCGACGTGGCGGAGAAGCGGAGTCGCGGAGGGGTGGTTCGCGTACTGGGTGGCGACATCGATCCGAACGCGGTGTTCGTGACTTCGCAAAACCTGGAGCAGGTGGGGCGGGCGGATCTTGCCCGCTGGGACGCCACGGCTCTTCCGCTGGAAAGTGAGAGCGTGGACCGGATTGTGAGTAATCCGCCGTTCGGCAAGCAACTCTCTTCGATCGACAAAATCGGTCCGTTGTATGAATCGGCAGCACGAGAGCTGAATCGCGTACTGAAGCCTGGCGGCCGGGCGGTACTCCTGGCAATGGAACACGAACTGCTCAAGCGTGTGCTGCAATCATACCGTTGGTCGCAAGCACGGCAGATGCGGGTGCGTCTGCTCGGTCAGCCGTGCGTGATGAGTGTGTGGAATAAGCCGGGTAGTTAAAGTAGTAGGCACACTCCCGTGTGCCGTTGCCTTTCATTCACGGTCCGTTTGATTGTGTCTGGTTTTCAACGAGCTTCGACCGCCGGGAGCAGAAAGCTTCAACCGCTCCCTGGTCAGTAGTTTCCAGGTGTTGCCTTGGGTGGTTTTCAGCCCCTGCTGGGGCTGAAAACAACAGAACACCACACCTCTTGAAACTACTCGCAAGGGAGCGGCTCGTTCAGAATGCGACAATCTCAACCGCATTGTGTATCAGAACGGCACACGGGAGTGTGCCTACTACGCTGAGACCCCTCATGACCGACTACCTCTGCCTCACTCTGGTCGCGAACGCGGGCGAAACAGAATCCGCCTTCAAGTCGCGTCTCACGACGTTCTGGACGCACTTGCTCCGCACCGCACCAGACACTTACGAAGCGGTGTTCGCGGAGGCGAAGGAGTTCGACACCACCACGGGCTGTGTCTCCCGAGCATACATGGTGGAAGTCGATGCCGCCGAAGCGGTCACGGCCGCACTGTCGGCGAGCGGTATCGCAACACTTCCGCTCGATCGGGACGATACCTACTCCAAGTATGAAGCCAGCAGCAGTGAGTGGTTCCAGATTCCGCATTGATGTGCTGGAACGATCTTCTCCGGCCGGCCAACTGCTGCGAATGCCGTTAAGGAATCATTTCAAAAATGCTGCTCAGCTTGGTTTGCTGGAAGGTTCGGGCACGAGAAGTCCGAAGAGCCCCTCCCCGCCTCTCTGTGTCCTGTCACAATCCGTAGCTCTGAGCGTGAGAGTTTAGCCGGATCATCGGCGCCCCGCGCATCCGCGGTTTCCTCTTGTGCATTTGCGTGTTATCCTTGAGACGATCGCATTTCATTCCGAGAAGCACCATGCCCGAAGGCGACCGGCCACCATCACCGGCCGACGCGAACACCCGCGAACAATCGCCCGCCGACGTCGAACGCCAGACGCCGGCGTCCACGTTTGCGCCCGGTGATCCGCTTCCCAATCTCGAAATGTGGGTCCTCGTACGAAAGCTTGGTGGTGGCGGATTCGGCGAAGTCTGGCTTGCGCGGCACGAATGGCGAGGACTGGCCGCGGTCAAGTTCTGCACCGATCCCAAGGCCCGGCATCAACTTGTTACGCACGAGAGAACCGTCGTGGCGCGTGTCATGAAGCACGGCGGCAAGCATCCCAACATCGTTCCGCTGCTGGAATGCAATCTGAGCGGCGACATCCCGTGGCTGATGTACGAATACGTCGAGGGCGGCACGCTTGCTGAGGCCGTGGCCGAGTGGCATTCGCTTTCGCCGCCCAAACGACTGGGACGAGCAGTGCGGGTGCTGCACGCCATCACCGGCGCGTTGGGCATGTTCCACCGGCTCAATCCACCGCTCATTCATCGCGACCTCAAGCCGCAAAACGTGCTCATGGCCGGTAGCACGCCACGAATCACCGACTTTGGTATTGGCGGTGCGGCTCTCGAAGTGATTCGCTCGGAGAAAAACGATCCTGGCTCCGCGCTGGCGGTGGAGGTGCCGGCGATTCTGCAAAATGCCGGCACCTCACGCTATGCCCCGCCCGAACAGCGGTTCGGCAGTCCGCCAAGTCCGCGCGACGACGTCTATGCCCTGGGTGTCCTTGCTTATCAACTGATTCGCGCCGATCTGGAAGCCGATCCCGGACCCGACGCGGCCCGCGAACTGCGGGCGATGCGGATTCCGTCGGAACTGACGTCACTGATCGCGTCGAGTCTCGCGCTCGACCCTGACCGGCGGCCGAAGGATGCGTCCGTGTGGGAAACGCACCTCGCAACTCTCATCCAGAAAAAGACTGCCGCTCGCAAACCCATGCCGAAGCCCGCGGAAGCGGACAATGATGCTCCGACGGAAGAAGTCAGCGCGCTCAGTGAGTCGGAAGTGACCAGTGCACTCGTGTCGCAAATGCTCACCGTTGCCGCACGGGGGCGCTGGTACACGCGGCCGGCGGGCAAGCCGGAAGCGGAGTGGCAGTTCGTCATCACAACGCCCGCCGAAGTGCGGGTTTCGCCTGGCGAAGTTTACCGCTTTTCGATCAACTCCGCCGCCACCGAAGAGAATGTGCAGGCGATCCGCATGCTCGTTGGCCTCACAAGCCTGCGGTATTTGAATCTCTCTTACTGTGCCGGGGTCACGGACGCCGCGCTGGCACACCTGAAAGGGTTTCCCGGTTTGCGGCAACTGTTCCTACGCGGTTGCCAGCACATTACCGATGCGGGGTTGCAGCAGCTCCACGCTCTCGCTGATCTTGAGACCCTCGAACTGACAGACTGCCCGCACGTCACCGCCAACGCCGTTGCGACTCTTCAGGCCGCCCTTCCCAAGTGCAAAATTCTGCGCTAAGCCGACCAAGCATGGGGCCAGGGTAGTTTGTAAGGTTTTTCAACGAGCCGCGACCGCAAGGGAGCGGTTAACGCACCCCGCTCCCTTGCGGTCGCGGCTCGTTGAAAACTCACACGTAACTGCGGCCATCTGCTTAGAAGTGAGACAGCTTTTGTCTGGCGTGATCGTGCAATCCGCTGCGCTCTGCATGCATGGTGCCGTTCGCTCGAATTGTCGTGCCGCGCCCGCATCGCGCCGGCCCAAAATGGCGGAAAAAACGACACCAGCCATTTCTATTCGTCATTGAGTCACTTCCGGATTCCCATTTTCGCGGCGCGGTGATAAGATTCGGCTATCCCATCCAAGACTCGCGAACTGCTCCCCCTGGCACCGCAGTGAAGCGGGAGTGCCGAATGCCCGTGTCGTATCGTTGTCCAAACCCCAATTGTGGGGTTGCGCTCAAGACGCCTCTGCGCGTTCCGAATGGAAAATCCGTTGGGTGCCCCAAGTGCGGCACACGCTTCGTTGCCGAACCACCCAAGTCCAGTTCCAGCGACATCCCCTCCACGCACGACGCACTGCGTGGATTTGATGAAGTGCCGCTCTCGACACGCGCCCAGGACTCTGCGGACCGAGTTCGCATGGCACCCGGGGCGATTCAAGCCATTGAACCAATCCGTTTGAATCTCGAAGCTGGCGATCCCGTACCGGGGTTGTCGAGCTGGATTATGGAAAAACAACTCGGTCTGGGCGGGTTCGGAGAAGTCTGGCTGGCCCGACATGAGTGGAAGCCGGACCGGCGGGCGGTCAAGTTCTTCACCCATCCGGAAGCACGTCATCGGCTCGTCACGCACGAAAAGAAAGTTCTTGTGCGTGTGATGAAGTTCGCCGGCGGGCACCCGAACATCGTTCCGCTCCTAGAGTGCAACCTGGACGGCGAAACGCCGTGGTTGATGTACGAATACGTCCCAGGCGGGACGCTGGCGGACGCAGTGAAGGAATGGCAATCACGCCCGCTGGCCAAACGACTCTCGAAAGCGGCGAAAGCACTGTTCGCCATCGCGGCGGCGATCGGCCACTGCCACCGGTTGAGTACGCCGATCGTTCATCGCGACCTCAAACCGGCGAATGTCTTACGCGACGAGTCGCGTGTGTTGCGTGTAACGGACTTTGGCATTGGCGGCGCGGCCGTTGCTCACCCCACCGAGGGGCAAACACGCGACTTCCGGACGAACAGCGGTCGCGTGCCGACGATGATCCGTGCTGCGGGCAGTTTTGGGTATGCCAGCCCGCAACAGCGTAACGGCGAGCCACCCGATCCGCGGGACGATGTGTACGCACTTGGCGTTCTCGCGTTTCAGTTGTTTCTCGGCGACCTCACGCTCTGGCCCGGCCCCGACATGGCGGACGATCTGCATGCTCTCCGCTTGCCATCGGGAGTGGTAACGCTCTTGCGGAATAGCGTGTCCCACAACGCTGCTCGCCGACCAGCCGACGCCCACGAGTGGAAACTGGCACTGGAAGCATACACCATCCGCGGCGCAACTGGCGGCGACACAAAAAGCAGCGACGGAATATCAACTCCCCAGCCGGGCACACTCCGCGTCGATGAACCGGGCATCACGCCAGGCTGAAACACCGGAAGTATGTGTGCCCCAGCCGGGCACTGCCAGACGGTTGACTCTCTTCGGGAAGTAACCGCCAGTAAGGAACTCCGGGGTGAGTTCCGAACGTATTTTCGCTATCAAGAGCGACTGGAGCTTTACGCTCACGACAAGCTTGCAACCGTCCTCATGGCCGTTGCCACTGTCGACCAAGTCGCTGGGGAGACTCAAGTCCCCAGCGCAGCCCGTAGCTCCTCCGCCGCATGTTCCGGGGCCGCGGTAGTAATGTGGCAGCTGTAACCCCATTCCAGCCCAGCCGGACGCGAAGTTCGCGGGGTCAGTTCCAGGTGCCAGTGATAGTGCGGCGGTTCGCCCCCGCGCAGCGGTGTGGTGTGCAGGAACCAGTTGTACGCGGGCGACTCCTGTACGGCATCCAGCGCGTGTAACACACGCTTGAGAAGAAACGCCAGTTCCAGCGCCGTGGAGTCGGAAATCGCCTCGTACCGCGGCTCATGCTTGAGCGGTAACACCCACATTTCGTAAGTAAATCGCGGCGCGAACGCCGTCACCACAACGAATCGCTCGGAATGCGTCACCACGCGCGAACCATCGGCCAACTCTTGCTTCACCAGATCGCAAAAGACACACCGACCGGTGCGCACGAAGTAATCCTCGGCGCAGGCGAGTTCGGTGCCGATTAACTGCGGAACAACGGGCGTTGCGATGAGTTGCGAATGTGTGTGGCCGAGCGAAGCGCCAGCCTCCGCCCCAACGTTTTTGAACACTGCGACATGCGCCAGCCGCGGATCGGCCGCCAGCGCCGTCATCCGCTCGCGGTACGCGATGAATACGTTGCGAAATTGCTCGTCGGTCAGCAGTGTGGGACTGTCGACGTGTTGCGGGCACTCGATGAGCACTTCCGCAAAGCCGATTGCCGACGTGGAAAAGAACAACCCACCCCCCTCCGCATTCCCGGAGGGGGTCGGGGGATTCCGTTCACCGCCATCGGGCCATACAGCGGGGAACTTGTTTGGCACCACTCGGAGCCGCCAGCCGGGACCGTTGGGCACAGTACCCGGTTCGCGGTAAGCCAGCACTTCGTTGGGCGTGTCGTCTTCCTGACCAGGACAAAACGGACAGGGCGTCCGCTCGCGGTTGGTTCGGTGGCGCGGGTTTGCGCCAGATAGACCCATCGGTCGCCGCGCCCGCTTTGGGGCGATCAAAACCCACCGTCCGGTGACCGGGTCGCGGCGCAGTTCCGGATCGTCACTCATGCTCTTAACTTAGAGCGCGACCGCGCAGTTACCTACACCCTCACTGCCCGTTGGCATTGGCCATCGACGGAGAATTGAGGTAGTTCGAGGTTCGCACGTTGCTCATGGAGGTTCCGCCCTGATAGCTGCCCGGCAGCACACTCGGCACCCCGCCCGCCGGGACCGTGCCGTTCATGCCCGGTTGGCCGTTATAGCCGGTAAAGCCGCTCTGTTGAACCGCACCGGACTGAGTGCCGCCATAGGCACCAGGCTGAGCGCCGCCAAAGCCGCCGGGCTGAGCGCCGCCCTGGTTCCCCATCGTCGCCGTCAACGGCTTGGCGATGGGTTGTTTTGCCATAGGTTTGGTGGGCGTTTCACAACCGCCCACGACCCCAACCAGTCCCACCAACATAACAGCGAAAGCACGCTTCATCGTATTCCCCCCGAAGATGCGACTTCCCCCATGAAGCCGCTGGTAAACGCGGGGGTATAGCAACAAAACCAGAACTGTCGAGATGAGTTTTCCCGGGCTCAGATGTTGATGTTCGATGCTTTCGGATGGGCCTGGTGCCGTTCCAGCCGAATAGTTGTGGGTCGTTTCCCACAATGCACAACAATCCCCAGAAACAACTCGTGGACTTCTTCACAATGGCGCGGGCAAGTCGCGTCGCGTAAAGACTCGCAGCGCAAACAGATAGCCAACCCCGCCCACCGCGAAGAGCACGCCCACCGCCGGTACATACACAGGCCCGCCCAGGTTCCACGCCCTGTTCAAATCCACCATCCACTCATCTTCGATCATCGCGCGCTGCGGTTGGTAGTAGAAGAAGAACGTGAGCGGCCGTACGAAACCGGCCGGTTCCCACAACTGGCCGACCGTGTTCGCCACAAACATTACCACGACCACCAGCACCGAATAGCCGACCACCTTCCACCGACTCCGGCCAAGCGACGATAACGCCAGCGTCATTCCACTAATGGCGAACATGAACGCCAGCGTGTTCGCCAGCCCCCGTAACTCGCCTCGCCCGCTCACCGGCAGCGGCGAAGTGTCGCGCGGAATGTTCATCCGTTCCAGCGGTGAGCCTTTCGAGAGTTCATTGAGGGCGGTGTAATCGGGTGTAAAGTCACCCACGGCCGCGAGACCGAACTCCGTGCCGGCGAAGAAACTCAGGCACAACGCTGGCAGCACAATGCAATCGACGAGGAAATGCGCAAGGATCAACCGACTTCGCGGCACTGGCTGCGACATGAGTAACTCCATCGTGCCACGATCCAGTTCGCCCGCAATCGCCCCGGCCGCACGCCCCACGCCCCACACCAGCGAGAGCACCAGCACAACCGGGTGCAGCATGCCGATGGCCAGAAACTCGGTCGGCCGCTCGAAGTTCAGTTCGCCCCAACCGAGTGCCGCCTGCGATATCTTGCTTGGCCCGCGAATCAACACCTTCTCGAACCGCTTCTCGTCGCCAGTGGAGAACACCGACACAATCTTGAACAACGGCGCAATTTCCGTCGTCACACGCTGCGTGATCTTCACCCAGAACGCCGCGAACACAAACAGAATGAGACACACGACGACGAGCGCCGGCCGCACATCACGCAGGAGCTTGCGAACAAGGATGAAGGTCATGCGTATCTCCGGCGAAACCCGCCCGTGAGGGCGGTGGGTCCATGTTCCGACTCGCCGGCACCCACCGCCCTCGCGGGCGGGGTTCGCCTAACCGTGGAACTTGCGGTAAATCGGGGCGAGTCCTTGCGGTTCGATCACAAGGTCCGCCAGTGGTTGTTTCGCCAGCCAGTCGAGCAAAAGCGGCAGCGGGCCACGAAAGGTCATCTGAAGCCGCCCCTCCGCGGTGATGGTGTTCGGGTCCAGTTCCACGCCGTCCGGCCCGCTCGCGGGGGGCGGACCGGTGAACCGAGCGCTGACCACTCGTCCTTCACGCAAGTCGGCCATGTTTTGCAAATGCACCAGTTCGCCGCGACGCAGGATCGCGACGCGATCGCATACCGCTTCGACCTCGTGAAGGACGTGCGACGAGAACAGCACGGCTTGCCCGCGGTCGCGGGCTTGCCGGAGTTGCTCAAGGAGTTCGTCGCGCATGGTCGGGTCGAGGGTGTTCGTCGGCTCGTCGAGAATGATGAGTGGTACCTTCGGGACCAATACCGCAAGGAGCGCGACCTTTCGCTTCATACCGCTCGACATATGCGTGAGCGGTCGGTCGATGTCAATATCCAGCCGCTTCGCCAGTGCCTCGACTTCGGGGCCTGGGGAATCGCCGCGAAGCTGACTGAGGAACGTGACGAGCCGGCGGCCGGTCATCGTGTCGTAGAGCCGTAATTCGCCTGGTAGATATGCGACGCGCTTTCGCGTTTCCACACTTTGCGTCCAGCAGTCGAAGTCGCCGATGCGCACGCGGCCGAGTGTGGGTTGAAGGAAGCCGAGCATGAGCCGCAGCGCGGTGGATTTGCCGGAGCCGTTAGGTCCGAGCAACCCCACGATTTCGCCCGCCGACACGGTCAGGTTCAGGCCAGCCAGCGCGCGGAACGAGCCGTAATCCTTCGTCAGGTTCTCGGCGATGAGTAGTGGTTGGCTCATGCGGTCCTCGCAGCGCACAGGTTGATTCCTACGTGCGGAAGCGAGGCTTTGCCAGTGTGAATCGCGAGCAAGGAGGTGGAGAAACCCGCAAGCAGCGAAGTGAGAGAGTAGTCATCACGCAGAGCGTGCTGCCTTCAAACACAAAACGGCTGGAGAACCCCAACCGCTTGTGTTGTTTCATCGCTCGTTGTTTCACCGCGGCTTTTTCGGCTTCGATTCCTTTTCCTTTTCGGGTTTCTTCGTGGTCAGTTCCTGACCGGTGGGGCAGTCGGAGAGCAGCGGGCACTTCGGGCATTGCGGATCTTTGTCCGTGCAAATTTCCTTCGCGTGCAGGCTCATGAGTTCGGTGAATTCCGGTCCGCGGGCTTTCGGAATCATGTGCTCGATGCCGCCGCGGAGCGATTCCAAGTCATCGGGGTCCACCTCATCGACCACGCCAAGCCGTTGCAGCACGCGCACCGTGGGGCCATCGAGTGGAATCGCATGTCCGCCCAGCGACCGCTGCACCACCCACGCCACCGCGAAGTCATTCACCTGTTTGAATCGCGAAATCTGCTTGGCGGCCTGCTTCAGTCCCTTGGCGTCGAGGTCCTTGGCGTTGAAGTAGCGCGAGATTTGCTTGGCCGCGTGCTTGAGGCCCTTTTTCTCCATGTCGCCGAGATCGAACGCGTAATTGAGTTCGAAAATGGCTTGCAGCACGCCGATGATCCACCCCGCGCGCGGGCCCGCTTGCGGCAGCGGACGAAGCACATCGGCCACTTCCTGCACTGTGCTGACACGGATTTCGTTCCAATCCACGAACGTCTTGCGGAGCCGGGCGAAGGCGGCATCCGCGTCGTCGGTGGTGCTGCCTTCACGGCAGATGGCGAAGATGAGTTCTTCGAGCAATGGCCGCGGCGATACCGGCTCGATCGCGGGTAGCGGAAACCTCTTCTTGAGGGCCGCTTGCGCGTGAGTGAGGAGTTGCTGCTTGTTGGTGATTGCCGGCATGCGGTTTGGACTCCGTTTCCGGGGGCATTCGTACTCCGACGAGCCGGAAGCGTAAGTGATGGACCACGAATAAAACAAGCCCGTCGCTCGTGAAAACAAGCCCGTCGCTCGTGAAAACAAGCCCGTCGCTCGTCAAGCAAGCCCGTCGCTCGTGAAAGCAAGCCCGTCGCTGACGCTTCCGGCTCGTCAAGTCAAGCAAGCCCGTCGCTTATGCTTCCGGCTTGTCTTGTGCTGGCCCGTCCTTCGATTCTGCGTCTTCGTCCTTGTTCTCGTCGTGTGGTTTGGTCGCAGCGAGCCGTTCGTTCTCTTCGCGAATGATGCGGGCGATTTCGATGCTCTTTTTCACGCCTTCATCCAACACGAACGTTACGTGTGGAACATATCGCGACGTGAGCCGATCGGCGAGTTTTGTCTGGATGAACCCGGCCGCGCTCTTGAGGCCGTGCATCGTCAATTGCTGTTCGCGTTCCGTCCCCATAACGGAAACGAACACCTTCGCGTGTTGCAGATCGGCCGACACTTCCGCGCGCGTCACGGTCACACCCTTCACGCGTGGGTCTTTGAGTTCGAACAGAATCGCGTTGGCCGCCGTCTCGCGAACCACTTCCGACACACGCGCTAACCGGTGAGATTTCATTCTAGCTGGTCGCAACCTATTTCAGATGTTGTCGGATCCGCCACCACCCCAGGACACGCCTAACGATTATCCAGATACTCACGCCACAACCGATCAACCCGGCAGCAAGTATGACCGACAAGGCAACGTCCTGCTCGCCAAACGACTCAACCAAGGCATTGCCTAACCCCGCCATGACGAGTAACAGGACGATTACATAGAGCGTTCCCCTGATTGTAAGGAGCGTTATCCCAGAGCGCGTCATGGGCGTCGCACCTCTCAAACCGAATCGCGTTGGCTGCCGTCTCGCAAACCACTTCCGACACACGCGCTAACCGGTGAGATTTCATTAGTTAGTCATTCGTCATTGGTCATTGGTCATTGGTCATTGGTCATTGGTCGCGAACCATTCGGTCATTGGTTCTTTTGTGCCAGATGCTCTCGAATGACGAATGACCAATGACGAATAGTTATACCACTTCGCTGCCAACCGTGACTTCGCCACCGAGATATTCCGCGATTGGATGCACGCGAAGTGCGTCGGCGATTTTTTGCAGCACGCCCTGAATCGCGGCCGTCTCGAAGCCCACGGCCGCAAAAGCGAGCGTGACCACTTTCACATCGTCGAGCGTGTCCACTTCCGCCGCGGATACGTTGAACGCGTCCTTCATGCGGTCGAGGATGCTCCGCACGACCTGCCGCTTGTCCTTGAGCGTGCGGGACTCGCGAACGAACAGACGAGCAGAGAGAGTGCCAACAACCATGTTGCTTGGGCGAACCCCGCCCGCAAGGGCGGCGGGTGCAGTGGTCTCGCCGGCACCCACCGCCCTTGCAGGCGAGGTTCACGGTTACAGGTTAGCAAGAGTGGCGGGTGCAGTGGCCCGTCGCTCACGCTTCCGGCTCGCCGGCACCCACCGCCCTTGCGGGCGGGGTTCACGGTTACAGGGTTCGCTGCCGGACTTCGATCTTGAACGCTTCGATCACGTCGTCCACCTTCACGTCGTCGAAGCCGGTGATCTTCAGACCACACTCGAAGCCTTCGCGGACTTCGCGAACGTCGTCCTTGAATCGCTTGAGGCTGTCGAGACCGACCACCTTGTCTGCCGGCGGGAAGATCACGACGCCGCCGCGAATGACACGAACACGGGCCGAGCGTTCGAGCACGCCGCTGGTGACGTAGCAACCGGCGATGGTGCCGACCTTGCCCACCTTGAACGTCTGCCGAACGGACGCGCGACCCAGGTGAACCACTTCCTCGATCGGCTTGAGCCGGCCTTCGAGCGCGGCCTTCACGTCGTCTACGAGGTTGTAGATGATCTGGTATTCGCGGAGGCTAATGCCGCGTTCCTCGGCGAGCTTCAGTGCCGCATCGTCGGCAGTGACATTGAAGCCGACGATCAGTGTGTCGTCCGGGCTGGTGAGGGCCAGCGTCACGTCTGCTTCGGTGATGGCACCGATGCCAGCGTGGAGAACGCGTGTGGTCACTTCCTCGTGCGTCAGCTTCTCCAGTTCCTTGCGGATCGCTTCCACCGAACCGCGTGCCTCGGCCTTGAGAATCACCTTCAGTTCGGTGATCTTCTGCTTGCTCTTGGCGGCGGAGAAGGCCTCCAGGTCTTGCACCTTGATGGACTTGAGGAGTTTCTCTTCGCGTTCCTTGCGTTCGCGGGCCTCGGCGATTTCCTTGGCGGTGGTCAGTTCCTCCACCGCGTAGAACGGATCGTCGGCGTTGGGCACCTTATCCAGACCGGTGATCCGTACGGGCGTGCTGGGTCCGGCTTCGTCGACTGCTTGGCCCAGGTCGTTATACATCGCCCGCACGCGGCCATAGGCCGAGCCGCACAGGATGATGTCGCCGACGGCGAGCGTTCCCTGTTGCACGAGTACCGTCGCCATGACGCCCTCGTCGGCGGTCATGTACGCTTCGAGGCAGGTACCGGTCGCCGGGCGATCCGGGTCGGCCTGGAGTTTGTCGCCGATGTTGAGTTCTGCTTCCAGCGAGATCGCGGTCAACAGGTCGTCGATGCCCTGGCCGGTCAGCGCACTGGTCTCGACGAACTGAATGTCGCCGCCCATCGTGTCGGGGAGCAGTTCCAACTGGTAGAGTTGGCGGCGGGTGCGTTCAATGTTGGCGTTGGGGGCGTCCACCTTGTTGATGGCGACGATGATACGAACACCGGCAGCACGAGCGTGCGAGATCGCTTCTTCCGTTTGCGGCATGACGCCATCGGTTGCCGCGACCACGATGATCGCGATGTCAGTGACGTTCGCCCCGCGTGCCCGCATCTTCGTGAACGCTTCGTGGCCGGGCGTGTCGAGGAACGTGATCTGCTTGTCGAGCAAGACCTCGTCAGGGTTATCGGGGTTGGTCACGCGGTGAGTGACCGACCAGGCGCGGATCACCTGTGTGATGCCGCCGACCTCACCGGCCGCAACGTTCGACCGCCGGATCTTGTCGAGCAGCGACGTCTTGCCGTGGTCGACGTGACCCATGATCGTGACGATCGGCGGCCGCGGACGGAGCCGTTCCGGATCGACCTTGTCCGGGTCGTTCATCTCCTCGAATTCGCGGAGCAGTTTCTCTTCGGCGGTCTCTTGTTTCTTGGCGACGAGTTCGATGTTCTTCTCGATGGCGATGAGCGCGGCGGTATCGAACTCGACGGGGGCGTTGATCGTGTAGAGCAGGTTGGTTTCCTTCTTCAAGCGAAGGATCAACTCGCCGGCCTTCATACCGATCGCTTCGGAGAGACTCCGAACGGTGATCGGCAGGTCGATCTCGATCTTCCCTTCCTTCTTGACCTCGTGCTTCACCCGTTGCGCCTTGCGGAGCAAAGCGGCACGCGGGCCACGGCGGGAGCCGAACTGTTCTTCGATGGTCTCAACACCGCCGGCACCAATGATGACGGAGCCGCGGTCCACACGCGGGCTGCTTTGCCGGCCCTTATCGGTGCGTCCCTTGTGCCGGGAGTCGCGGCCAATGACGCCGCTCTTTTTCTTTTCATCCTCGTCCGCTTCTTCGCTGCCGGGAGCGCGCCCGGGACCAGGCCCACGTGCCGGGCCTCCTGTCCCGCGTGCCGGACCTTCACCCGGCTTGTTGGGTTGACCGGGGGCAGCGGGTGTGCGTGTGATGTCGTTCATCGACACGCGCACGCCCTTGGCGCTCGCGGCCCGGAGTCGCTCGATCATCTCCGGCGTCAGCTTCACCGATTTGTTCGCGTCGCCGCCGCCACCCTTGTTCGACGGGCCTTTGCCCTGTCCACCGCCCTGGCGTGGTCCACCACTGCCTCCCCTTCCACCGTCAGCACCCGGCGGACCGCTGGAGGGACCCGGAGGACCGGGCTGCCGTTGGCCGGGCTGGCTGGTGGTCCCGGATTGGGGACGCTGACTGCTGGGCGGCGGCGCCTGCCCGGCCGAACTGCGTGGAGTCGCCAGGAATTTCGGCGGCGCCACCTGCGGCGGCCGCTTCAGGATGTCTGGGCGCGTTGGCGGATTGGCGTTGGGCGGAATGAAGTTCTTCGGTGGCCCCGGCGGAGGTGGCGGGGGCGAAGTCGGCGCGTTCCCTCCCCCACCGCGCGTGGCCGCAACGGCCGGCGGCGCGGGGTGAACTGGCGCGCTGGGTGGTGGCGATGGCGGCGTGGCCGCTGCCGTCGGCGCGGGGGCCGGAGGGGGCGAAGCCGGAGGTTTGGCGGGGGTGGCCGTTGGCGTTGGCGCCGGTGTTGGCTGACTCGGCGGGGTCGCTGCGGCTGGCCGCGAAGGGGGGGGCGATGCCGGGCGCGGGGGGCTCATTGGCGCCGGACGACCGCCCGTATTCAGGTTGCGCATGCCTCCGCCACTGAGCGTCGGAATGACGTTCCGAGGCGCGGGGGCCGGCGTAGGAGGAGTTGGCGCAGGTGCAGTTGGTGCAGTTGCGGCGACCGCGGGAGCCGGCGGCGCGGCTGGCGTGGGGGCCGGGGTTGGTGCCGCCGCCTGAACGGACGGAACGGGTTGCGGTTGTTCCGCTTGTCCCAGCGCAGCACTGACAGTCGGCGCGGGTACGCTCTCCGTGCTTTCCGACGGAGAAACGTGAGAGATAACAGGGGCCGCCGGCGGATGGGCCGGGGCGTGGGTGGGTGTGGGTGGAACGGTCGGGGCGTGAGTCGGGACTTCCGGCGCCTTCACGACCGGCTTCGGGGCAGCTTTAGGCAAGGTCTGGATAGTTTTCTCGAGTTTTGCGGCAGGCGGGATGATGGACTTGGGAGCTTGGCCAGGGGCAGCAACGGGCGCAACGCCCGGTTTCGGACCTTTCTTGATACGTTCCTTCAGCGCTTCAGCCTGATCCGGTTCCAGGCCGTTGAGCTGGTTGGTGATCCCAGAGAATCCCAACTCCTTACAGTAGTCAAGGAGCAGTTTGCTCTCGACGTTCAGTTCTTTCGCCAGGTTGAAAACCCGGACCTTCTTCTCTTTTGAGTCTTTCGTCTGCGGATTCGACAAGCGGAACTCCTATGGAGGTGCTCCGAGCAGCCCCCGTAACAACCCGCGCTTGCGGGCATACCGGATTGACCGATCGCGCCCCGAATTCGTTATATTCTAATCTCGCCGAGTTCCCAGAAAAGGGCACCTGGGCAATTGCGGAATGCAGATTTCGGAATAAAAGACAAAAGACCGTCTTTGTTCTCAATTCCGCAATCCGCAATCTCCAATCCGCAATCGATTACTCTGGGGCCGGCTCTTGCACGTCGGAGTGCGTACTGGCCGGTGGTTCGGTCTCCTCACCAGAATTAGACACGACCGCCACCTCTTCGGGTTCGGGGGCATGGGCGGATTCTTCACCTTCGCCTTCAGGGGCAGGTTCGGTGCCAACTTCGGCCGCGGCGTGTGTCTGCGTTTCGGCTTCCACCCGCGCTTGCTCTTCTGCTTCCACGCGGGCCTGCTCCGCGGCTTCTTCCGCCTGTCGCCGTTCCTCTTCCACGCTCTGTTCCATCACGTCCGCGTATTCCTCCGCGTACATGACCACTTCGTCCGCCTCGGGTTCCGGCAAGCCGGAGAACTCGCTCAGCCCCTGCGCGTCGATGCAAGTGATGTCGTTGTAAGAGAGGAAACCTTCTTCAATGAGTGCGTTCGTCAGTTCGGGCGAGGCATGTGGAAGCTGACTGAACCAACGTTCGGCACGTTCCAGCGCTTCCGCAAGTTCGTCGTGCGTCATGATCTCGATGTCCCAGCCGACGAGTTTGGACGCCAGCCGGACATTCTGCCCGCGGCGGCCAATGGCCAGCGACAGTTGATCGTCGGTCACGAGCACAATGGCCCGGCCGAGCCGTGGATAGGTGAACACGTCCGAGATTTGCGCCGGCTGAAGTGCATTGGGAATCAGCACTTGCAACGCGTCGTTCCAACGGACGATGTCGATCCGCTCGCCGTTAAGTTCCTCAATCACGTTCTTGATTCGGCTCCCGCGAACGCCGACGCAGGCCCCAACGGCATCCACTTTCAGATCGATCGAAGTGACCGCGACTTTCGACCGGTAGCCGGCTTCGCGGGCCACAGCGCGGATGTCGATGATCCGCTCTTCGATCTCCGGAATCTCCTCTTCAAACAGAGCTTTAACGAATTCCGGGTGACAACGCGACAGCACGATCTTCACGCGATGTCCCTGCTTGCGGACTTCCATGATGATGGCTTTGACGCGCTCGCCGACGTGGTGCGTCTCACCGGGAATTTGCTCGCTGCGGGGCAAAAGTGCTTCGGATTTGCCGAGCGAAACAATGGCCGTGCCGGCATCCACACGAGTGACGGTGCCGACGACGAGTTCGTATTTCTTGCCGGTGAACTCGTTGAACACCGTGTCCGATTCGGCTTCGCGAATCTTCTGGATAATCATCTGCTTGGCGGATTGCGCCGCGATGCGGCCAAGCGTTTCGGGGTCGAGTTCTTTCTCGCCGTAGCGGGCGATGATGTGGCCGGTGGCCTCGTCGATTTGAACGAAAACCCCTTCCTCGACGCCAAAATGCCGCTCGGCGGCCACTTGGATGGCGGACGCGATGCCCTTGAAGATGGTTTCCTTGGAAATCTTCCGATCCTCGTGCAACGTTTCCACGAGCTTGAGGATCGCATCCCCAGGATCCTTCTCCTTATCCTTGTCTTTCTTGATCGCCATGTTCGCCACCTCGCACGTTTTATCGACGTGTTATCTGACGCCGGCCGTTTGTCGCTTGCCACCGGCGGGCTCACGTCGCGCCGCTCGTCCGCTCACCACAAAAACGCTGACACCGGCTTGAGCCATTGCCCACGCCGTGGTTGTCGGGCACAGTCCGAACGGCCATCTCAGCCGTTGGGACCGCACCCGACACCCCGACGCGTGCGGCCCGAAGCCGGTGCATCGTTAGGTGTGGTTGTCATTCGTATTGTTGCGCCGAGAAGGACCAGAAGCAAGAGGGAGTGCGCAGAATCTTGAGCGAATGGAAAGGAAAAGCAGGTGGAATAGCCGGAAGAATGATTGGCGTCAACACTGCTTGGTACTTGAGTTGTATCAACCCGATTTCAACTATAGAATTTATTAGAATTTGGTGTTCAGGAGAGACGAACGTGTCCGCGATTCCACTGAAGGACGCGATTGAGCAACTTGCTCAAGCCGTTGAGAAGGCCGCGCCGGCAGACCTGCCCGAAATCTACACCGAACTATTTCCTTCCAAGCGAGCCCCTGAAGTGAGCGATGCCAACGCGGCCGCACTCACACAGGAACTGGCACGCCACATCCGAACCGGGATTGAACCGGAAGAGGTAGTGGACCTTCGGAATGTGATCTTCCCATCCGCACAAAACGTCTACTACGACGAGGAAGAGCGAACCTTGCGTCAGAATGAACCGACGGTACGATCTGCGGGATCCTGATCCCGTCCCCAACCCGGACCGGAGTCCACCGTGCCGGCAACCGCTCACAGGCATTTCACCGAAGATATCGGGCGAGCCCGCGCCATCCTCAATCACGCGGATCCACTGCCAAGCAGAACCGACTCCGAGCAACTCCTGCGCTCGGACCTCCTCCGAAGTGCGTGGATGTTTGCAATCGGTGCGCTCGACGCATACTTCTGCGATGCCACAGTTAGCTCCAAAAGCCGCCAGAACAATATCAACCTTCCCGAATTCTTATACGAGATCAAGTTTCCAATTCGCGCGATCCTCGAAGAGTACGACAATCCAAACTGGCGCTGGCGAATGGCGGCTCGAAAGATGATGGAGCGGGAGAATGTCCTCAGCCTGTCTACCATCCAATCACTGTTCAACAAGTTCTTCCGCGAGGATCGGCGATTCTTTCGACAACACATCCTGGATTTGTGGATCTGCCACGCTGACGCCAAGGTCCGCCTGTTTGGGATTCGCCCTGCAGCCTTCCGGGCACTCAGCAATAATCATGACCGAGATGCGGCAAGACGAACCGCACGTGAACAGTTTGAGGGGAGATTCCGCGATCTCTTCCAACGACGGCATGATTGCATTCATAACTGCGACCGACCACGGGTCTCGCCTCAGCCCCTGAGTACATCAGGTTTGATGGTAAGGCACTGAGGCTAATGGATGAAATTCGAGCTGTCGCGATCAAACGCGAGGCATACGCGACGGGAAGCCAGTTCCATCATGCAATCCCTTGGGAAAATTCCAAATTCAACCATCAGGAGCACGATTTAGTAAAGCTTGCTAAAGTTGATCTCTTCAGTTTTGGTCCAAACATCAAGCCTGTTGCTGGACACATGGGTCCGCACGCGGATGCTTACCACGAAGCAGTGCGAAACCGATTGACGGCCGCATACCAAAAGTTGCCAGAACTGACGCAAGCTGTTGCTGAGAAGGCGCTTAAGGAAGTACTAGTAAAGATATGGAGAGATATTGCCTCGGGTAAGCTTCCTTTATATGAGAACAGAAGTGTGAAGCTAATAGGACCTGTACCATAGATGAGATGCGCCAAAACAACGTTATCGATCTGTCCTTGGAGTATACAATGCGCCGTTTCTATGCTTTGACTAATTCTCCAGCCTCCGATGAATTACAGTGGATCGAATCTCAAGAACTGGCTGGCGTTGACATTAGACCACTCTGGCAAGGCACCCGAGTCGATGAGGAAAAGCTATCTCGTGTCAAGTTTTTCATGAACGATAAATTGAAAGCGGACTATCTGGCAAACCCAATGGGATTGCCTATTCTATCAGAACGGGCAAAGAACATTCTCGTATCTGGTGTGCGATCCGATGAAGTGCAGGTTATTCCCGCTTCCATCTACCAACGGCATACCAACCAAAAGGTTGAAGGATACTATCTGCTGAATGCACTGCGAGTTTTCAGCGCGCTCTCCCCGACGTGCGATCCAGAGTGCGCTCCCTTTACTGATTTAGAAATCGTCGGCAACAAAATCCCTACTGATGCACATCTGTTTCGCCTCATTGAGTATTCCCCTATTCTTATTATCTCAGAGGATTTGTTCCACACATTGTCTGGAAAAGACTTAAAAGGTATGGGGGTTTATCCTGTCATCACAATTTAGTTTACGATGCCGCGGCGCCGTGTACAAAAAGGTTGTCCAGTGCCAAACGGCAGTCTCAATTGGCGATTTGCGTGGTTAGAGCAGCGAGAGATTGTCCGAGATTGGGGGGGTTCGCGCCCAAAGTATCCTGAATCGATGTCGGTGTGGGTTATTGGCGAGCAGCCTCGTTCACCGAAGGTGGCGACGTTGCGTTGTCAGTGATGTGGTATCCGTGCGGAGAACTACAGGGGTTCCAGCGGCGGGCTCCGTCGATGGCGGCCGATGAGGGGTCAGGTTGGGTTGTCAAGCCTGGCTCTCTGAGATTGGGCCCAGCGATGGGGGAAGAGATCGGCAAGATCCTTGAAGTTGGACTGGTGCAGACGGGTCAGGACGTCACGCAGGTATATGAAGGGATCGATGCCGTGACGACGGCAGGTTTGCGTCAGGCTGTAGTCCCCAGGTCGCCGCCGGCCTTCGGTAGCCCCTGGAAGACATGCGAAATATCCACAAGCCCAGGATGGGGCGGCAGAACATACACCAAGGGTCCATCGCCCCGACGGGGCTCATTTGATCACTTCCAGGGGTTTCGCTGCGCCTTCGGCTTGCTTCACCCCTGGCTAACTTCCTACGACCCCTCCGGGGCGAAAACAAAGACATCCCTTGATTTCGCGGATACTGAACGGCGTCCGTCTTTGGTAGCGCAGAGCGGAAGCCCTACGATCATTTGACGGGTGCTGTACCCTCACCCAATTCCTTGAAGTCTCCGCTCTTCTCGGCCTCCTTCTCCGTCCGGGTCCGACTGCACAAACTGACTCGTAACGGCTTGTCCTTTTCCCCTCCACCGGCATAGATCAGGTACTTCTTGCCCCGTTCGAAACTGTAGCCGCAGATGGCTCCGTTCTTTCCTGTTGAAACGACCAGCTCGGCCTTGTCTCCACCCTTCCACCACTTCTCCACTTTGAGTGTCACCATCCGTTGCTGTTCCCCTTCTTCGATCTTCACCACTTCGGCCAAGCAGACAGCCGTTGCGGCCTCCAGGGCTTTCTTGGGTGGAGGAGGGCCGGGACAGGAGCAGGCGCTGAGTTCCAGGCCAGAACCCACGATCAGCAGACACACCGCCACGGAGAGTCGCATCGGATCATTCCAAGTTGGGACAAGGCGATTGTTATAACGACGAGGCAGAGTGGCGGAGTGTTTGTAACGAGTGGATATGAGGTACTCATCCGTCGTGCGACTTCCGCGGGGTCACGGAGCTCCTCGCGGCGTCGCGAATTGGGGCTGCAAATTCTTGAGGTCGCCGCCGGTCTTGAGGTAATCGACGTACGCCAGATAGAGCAAGCCGCCGAGAAGCAGGTAGCAGAACATCGTGGCGTAGAGGGACTGAGAGGCGAACTTGATCGCGCTGCCGGCGGATGATTTTAACTTGGGTTTCATTCCGTCCCACCCCACCGAGTAGATTTCGTCCAGAACCAGGTGCGACAGAAAGCCGAGCATGACCCCGCCAGCAAGGACGAAACGGAGGTTGCGGTCTTCGCTCTGATACGCCAGGTAGACGCACAATCCGGCGATGAACATGGCCGGAATGCTGTGATACATCCCGCGGTGTACCGTGAGGCGTTTGAATATCTCCACCGCAACGTAGCGGATCACAAGGTAGCCGAAGAGGAAGGCGGCGAGAGTCCCCTCGTGTGAAACGCCCGCGTGCATGAGCCGGTGAACGAGCATGAGCGGCACGAGCACGGCGGCCAGGCCGAACATCTCGCGCATCGGGCGGCCGGCTTGATGATCGAGGTCGGGGAGCATTCCGCCAATGGCGGTGACCCCGGCTGCAAGAACGCCGGCTTCGGTGGTGAACCCCATAGGTTGCACGACCGCGGCGCCGTAACCAACGCCCAGAACGCTCGACACCGTGATATGCATTCGAAAACCGGCCATCCTGGACCCTCTACAAGGCGAACCCGGAGTGTTTAAGGGGACTTTACCCGATGCAGGTACTCGCGGTCTACCCCGGCAGGATGCGCGGGAGGATCAGAGAGGGGGTGAGGGCTTCAATCGCTCCCAAGCTGTCGTTTGCAATATCATCCGAGATCTCCGCGCACCGGTCACCGATCCTTCCGTCACATCGACAGCTCAATCGGCTCACTTCGTGGCTCCCTCTGTCCAGAAACGGCTGTATTGTCTGACGAACGCCACCAGCCAGCAGGCCGCAGCTTCGGCGGCGTAGTGGCGGTAGTGGTCGTCCTTCTCCATAGTCCCGTAGTCGCTAACGCCCTTGACAGCCACCGCAGGATACCGAGTTCCGCCGCTGCCTGGAGGAACGTCTTCACCTCCAAGTCGTAGGCTCTTGTGGACCGTACCTGGGACGCAGGCCCTTCAAACGGAGACTCGACAGCGATGACAGATGCGTCGGAGGCAAACGCTCCGACGTGGGCCTTCGGCGATGCGCGGTGGGCGTCATCGTAACTGCCCTTTCGTCGCTGATACGTGCCGTAGCCGTAAGGCGCTGTTGGTGCGAATTCGATTCGTCGGGCAAAGCCCAGTTGACCGGCAAAAGCCCAGCAAACCACGGTAAAAACGCTCGAAAACCGGACACCAGCGGAAATCAGGGGGGAAAAACGGCTCGAAAACCGGACATTAGACGACACCGGACGACACAGCCAGAAAAAACGGCTCGAAAACAGGAGTGCAGGACAGCCGGTAACCACTGACAATTTACTGACAAA
>Ga0209062_1000630_pt1 | contig 94144 bp, 86 predicted proteins | sample Coa_R2_2_FD_187158 | JGI IMG/M metagenome (GOLD analysis project Ga0209062, IMG submission 187158) | Surface soil microbial communities from Centralia Pennsylvania, which are recovering from an underground coalmine fire - Coalmine... | ecosystem: Environmental > Terrestrial > Soil > Unclassified...
CTGACGCGGCGCCCAGGTAGCTCAGTCGGTAGAGCAGCGGACTGAAAATCCGCGTGTCGGTGGTTCGATTCCGCCCCTGGGCACCATTTCCAGTCCGCCGCCGTTCGCAGATGTTCCCGGACGTCCAGAAACACCCTGAATTTCAAGGCTTTCTCGCATAATTTCGGTTGCGAGCGTCCGCGGCCAATCGCCCAAAGCCGGCGAATTTGTTGGCCCTTTTGTTGGCCCACGACGAGGCCAACAGAAAATGGGCCAACAAAAATGCCGCTCATCCACCGGGATCATCTGGTGGAAAATAGTATCGAAGCGATCAGAGAGGCCGCTGATGAGGCTCGCAACAGCCGAGAGGTGGGCATCGAGTTCTCCCCGAAGCACTTTCAACCGGCTTCCGTGCTGCTCGATCCCGTCAGAAAGAAATGCTTGGGTTGCGGCGTCCCGGAATGGCTGCATGCCGGTCGGCTAGGCCGGGAATTCAGCGATTTCGGCAAGGGACGGTCCGCGAAGCGCATAGTCTTCCTTGAAGGGATGGAAGGACCGCCGGATCAGCCAGGTTTCGCCGTTCAGGCGGACTTCGGCACCGGCACGCCCCGTGGGCATTGCATCGGACAGCGCGCGGCGCTGCGCCTCCGGTCCAAAGCTATCTTCGCCCAGACCGTAGCGCAGCCGCCGGCAAATCGTTGTCTTGCCGCCGTGGCCGATCTGTCCGCGGCGCGAGCCGTCGCCCGGCGACCAGGAGCGGCTCCGCCCGCCCCGGCGCAGGCGTAAGTTCCAGCGCGCGGTTTGCGAACAGGTCAGGCTGCAAGGGCTCTCAGGCCTTCCTCCTCCTCGGCCGTAGGCGCTGCGGCCGATTCGTCTGCCATTATTCTAGCCGCTTGTTGCAGAGCAAAGCCGGCGCGCCGCGGCCATGATTCTGTGAAATAAGCGTCGAGGCCGGTCCCCGGCGCCCATGTCTGAGCGGCCGCATCCTCGACAAGACATCCGGTGGAGGCCAGGAGGCGGACGGCTTCTCCCCACCCGGTCGCGCCGCCAAGGCCGAACGTGGTGACACCTACGCGAAGGTTCGCTTCCGTGCCCACAACACGTAACCACTCGACTCGGTCGGCACCTTGCAGTCGTGCTGTGAGCAGCCGCGGTTCGAGCGCGTAGAGCGCGGCGCGGCGCGCGAGCGCAATTGCGGTCGGCCCAGGGAGCGCTTTCAACACGGCGGCGATCTGCGCCAGTGTCTTGTCGCGAACGTCGCCGCCGGCGGGCGCCGCCCAGGCCCGATCGGGCAAGCCCTTCGTGTCGATCGATGCGATGCCCGGTGCCATGGCCGGCGCCGCGACCGCGATCGGCGGCGCAATCTCGGGAATTTCCCCGCGCTCCATCTTGTCCCACGCCGCGAGCACGAGCCGGGCGGTGCGGTATTCGCCGTAGCGGCGGATTTCGTTCTGCTTGAGCACGCGGAAGGTTTCGGACGGGTAGTCCGCACCTTTCACGTCGGCAGGGTCGAGGATGTAGCGCAGCTCATCGCGGGTGAGGCCATAGGCGCGGGCATAGAAGGCGTCGAGCTCGGCGCGGAGTATCGCGCGGCGGTCCTCGTCCCAGCGGTAGGGCGGCAATCGGAATTCGGCATTCGTCAATCGGGAGAGAGTTTCCGGATCAAGCCGAAGAGCATTTTGCCGATGTCCTCCGTCTGCAGGAGCAGCGGCGCAATTTCCGGCTCCTTCGTGAGGCCGATCTCCCGCGCGAGGATCAGGTGCGTCTCCAATTCCTTGAGCGAGCCCTGCGCCACCCGGAGGAACTGAACGCAAGACCCCCGGTTCTGGCGGCCGTAGCCCTCCGCGACGTTGGCCGGGATCGAAGCCGCCGCCCGGAGCGCCTGCGGCGTCAGACCGTACAGCTCTTCCTTCGGCCAATTTCGCGTCAAGAGGTAAACCGCCTTCGCCAGTTCCATCGCCATCCGCCAAACGCGCAAGTCGCGATAAGACTTGGTCTCCTCCACCATGCGACGCCACCCAGTTTTCGATCATCGATTGCCGATTGCCGATTGCCGAATCCCGCCACAGATCGCGCGCGAACGGCGCCATGGCATGGCTGGTGTAGGTGAGTTCGAGGACGCGGGGGACAATGAAGGCGAGATCAGATTCCGTGAAGGTCGAGGGCGGCAACACAGGAAACTGAAAGAATATAAAGAAATTGAGTGTAGTGCCCCCGATTTTTTGTCGTGCACAGAAGTCAAGCGCCAACGACGAAAGGCAGCCGACTAAGGCTGCGGACTGACGTGGTGAAATTGACTGGTTGGGGAACATCAGGGGGATTTTGTTCCCCACCCCCGCCCTTGGAAACGCCGCCGCGATCACCGTCCGCTCGTCCGTTGCGCGCGCGATATCCCGCCAGCCCATGAGCCAGCTGCGGGTCCAGCCCTTGGCGGCAAGGCGGCCGGCGACTTCGCGCCCGGGAACCCAGTAGCGCGGCGCGGACTCGAAGGCCGGGTCGCGTTTTTCCGCCAGCGTCGCGTCGCGGCTTCCGCTTGCATTGCCGCCGTCACTATCGTCATCCTGCCCATTCCGGCCGCCGCCGGCATAGGTCGCCCAGCGATGATCGAACTGGTGGATCATTTTGGCCTCAAAGAGCGGGACGTAGCGCTCGGGCGCGCGTGCCATTGCGCCGCCTTCGAGCGCCAAGCTGCGGCCGTCGCGGCCGCCGGCAAGCGCAAGCGGTCGCTGCCGCGGCGCAGCGCCTTCGGGCGCGACCCAATCGCTCCCCTCACGCATAAAACCGGCCTCCTCAAGCTCAGCGGCGGTGCGGAACAGGCCGCTGTCCGAGGTCATGTTGAAGAGACCCTGCCGAAAGTCGACGCCCCAGGGATTGCCGTCCTTGCCTTTGCTTTCGTCGATCAGCACCGGTACGCGGGCGTAGATTTTCGCCGTCAGTTCCGCGTCGGCGCGCGAGCGGAAGACGGGCGCGGTCTTGGTGTTGGGGTTGATGCGCGCGATGTCTTCAGGCGAGAGCGTAAAACGCCGCTCGGGCGAGGCCAGCTGGCGCGGATCGGTGAGGAAGAAGGCGAAGCTGGATTGCTTCTCGTCATGCCCGATCGTCAACAGGCAGAATTTCATGCGGCTATCGACCGCCGGGAACAGGCGTTCGCGGTTCTCGAAGTCGATCAGTTGCGCCAGCCGCTTGCCATCCACCAGCGCCGCGAAGAACGGCGCCGTGGTGGCGTCGGTCGCGATGCCCGTCGGCACGATCACGCCAGCGCGCCCGCGCTTGGACGTAAGGCTCGCGAACAATTCGGCGAACAGCGCATAAGTGTTCACGTCGCCGCGGCCGGTGAGCGGAAAGCGCCCGCCGTCCTCGGCCTCGACGCGCGCGAACACCGACGACGCCTCGGCCGCGCGCTTAGCCGCTTCAAATTCCTCGTAAAGCGAGCGCTCGCGCGAGGCGGGGGCAGCCTCCTTCAGCGCCGCGATCTTCTTGCCCCGCGCGGCCGCATTGGGCGCGGTCGCGATCTCAGGATCACGTGAAGCAAAAAACTCCTGCTCCTGAAGCTTGATGCGCTCCCACGGCGGATTGACGAGCACCACGTCAAAGCCATCAGCGGCCATCACGTCCGGGAACTCAAGCGGCCAATGGAAGGCGCGCGCTGCGCTGGCGAGATCGACCGCCTTGGCGACGAGCTGGTGGTCGGTGGTGTGCCCTGAGAGCGCGGCGCGCAGGTCGCGCGTGGTCGGCACGAGATCGGGCGTTTTGGCTTGCGCCATCGCGCCCTTGCGAAAATGCTTCGGAGCGAGGAACGCGGCCACGTAGAGATCGCAGGCGGTCTTTAGCGCCCACCAGCCCGGCCGCTTGCGCAGCTGTTCGTAAGCGCTTGCGCGCGCGGCGACGCCTGCGACATCATCCTCCGGCATGGCGGCAATCGCATGCGCCTCGCCGGCGAACTCGGCGGCGCCCTTCGCCAAGGCCAGCTCGTGCTGCTTCTTCTCGTCACGGTGCGCGCGATTTTCGCGGCCGGCAATGCGGGCCGCCTCCTTGTCGTCGCCCGAAAGCGGCTTGTAGGCGGCATCGGGGATGCCTTGCTCCAGCGCCTTCAGGTCAAACACGCCAAGCAGCGAGTCGCCGCAGCGGATGTTGGCGTCGAGAAAGCCGAGCGGCTTGCCCGGCTCCACCGTCTCGATCCACAAAGCAACTTTCGTCAACTCCACCGCCATGGGGTTGCGGTCCACGCCGTGAATGCAGGCGCGCGCGACATCGCGCAGCGCGTGGCGATAGCCGGCGGGCGAGGGAAGCCCCTGCGCGCGCGCCTGCGCGAGCCTTGTTGCGATCCGCCGCGCCGCCGCCAGCAGGAAATGGCCCGAGCCGCAGGCGGGATCGAGCACGGTGACGGAGAGAAGGGCTGCGGCAGGATCGTCCGCTTCCGCCTCGGCGCGATCGAGGACGGGACCGAGCGCGGAATCGAGCAGCGCCTGAACGAGGCTGTCGGGCGTGTAATAGCTGCCGGTGGTCTTGCGGGCATGGCCCTTGGCCTCGCCGCCTCCGGCGAACTTGAACTGCCGGCCGCCGCCATTGAGCTGCGGCGTGAGTTCGAGCAGGCTCTCGTAAACCGAGCCCAGCTCTTCCGTTTCCATGTCGCGCCAGTTGACCGGCACGAGCCCGGACTCGTCCTTGAGCCAGGCAAGGCGATAGACCGCCTCCATGAGCGCGCGGTTGGCGAGCTTTTCGTTTTCCAGATCGGGCAGCGTGCCCGGGGCGAACAAGCCGCCGAGCGCCGGCAGGCCGAGCCGCTTTTCGCCGCGCGCGCGGCGGCGCTCGTCCCCGGCGGATGGAGGAGGTCGCGATCTTCGGCCGCGAGCAGGAAGATCAGGCGATAGACGAGCTGCAAGAGCTGGCCGAAATAGTTGGACAGCGGCAGTTCGCCGCTGTGCAGCCTTTCGCGTAAACGCCCGTTGCCGGGATGCACGAGGAAACCGTTGCCGAGGCTCAAGAGCGCCGCCTCAACTCCGTCGCGCAGCCGATCGCGGGCAGCGACCCCTTCCTTCTGGCCGGCCTCGCGCCAGCGCTCCAGCGCGCAATCGGCGGGCGGCGTGCCGGGCCGTCCGAAGCGGCTCGCATGCACGAGGAGCCAAAGCGCCGTGAAATCGGCGAAATTCTCTTCCTCGAAGATCGTGCGCAGATCGGCTTCGATGAAGGCGGGGCGCGTCAGGCTCTGGTTGTCGCGCACGAGCCGCAGGCGGTAGCCGTTGCTGCAAAGGCCCCAGCGGCACTCTTCGCTGGCGTTCACCCAGTCCTGGATCGCCGAGGCGGCCGAGCGCCTGCGGCCGTCGGTGGGCAGGTGATCGCTCGGCCGGTCGAGTTCGTCCGCTGGCGGCACCACCACAATCGGCACTCTTCCGCCGAGCCCATCCAGCGTCACGGCGAAATGCCGGCCGCCGAGGATGCGCGAGCTGACACGTGCAAGACCGGTGAAGCCAAACACGTCACTGAGGAGATCTTCGACGAATTTGATGGTGGCGGCGTGGGATGGATGTTCCGCTGCGGTGAGCGCGGCGAACAGCGCCTGGCCGATGCGGAAGTAACGCGCGATCTCGTCGCGAAGGGTGAGGCCCTTCGGAACGCCGTAATCGGCTTCGCTCTGCCCGCCCGCCTGATGCGTCGCAATGCGCGTCAGCGTGGCAGGAGCCGCCAAACGAAGAGACCTTGCGGCTTCGACCGCTCTCTGGAGCGGAGGCCGACATTCAGGTAACGGTATGTCGAAAAATCCGTGCCGCCGGTTGCTGAACCTCTTTCAAGCAGCGCGATTTGTTCGTTCGCTTGCGCTTGCTGGATTTTCACCTCTTTGCGCTCGGAAGCGGGAAGCCCGGGAATCAGAGAACGGCGATTGGCCTCCTCAAGCTGCATTTTTGCGCCGTTGTAGAGCTGGCGCCAACGGTCGAACGATTCCGAGAAGCGGGAGGGCGCACGCTCGGCAACGCCTTTAACGAAAAGATCGCGATCAGATGCCCAAGGCGCCGCTGCCGGCGTGAGTTCGGTATCGATGCTGTCGAGGATGCAGCGCATGGCCTGCCCCGACCGAATGCGCAAATTCTGGTCGGCAAAAGCTTCGGCAATATCCCGTTGCACGGGCAGGCCGGGGTCGGTCAGGTCAAGAACATGAGGAATTTCGCCTTCGAGTGCCTTGCCGGAGTCCGCCAGCCAGACGGCATGAAGGTGCGCTTCGATTAGGTCGCGGTTCGCAAGGTCAAGAGCGGGCGGACGGACAATGCCGCTCACCATCTCCTTTGGCGCGCGGAAATAGTATTGATCGTGCGGACCTTGCGCCGCGCAGTAGGTCACGACCAATGCGGCCTGTCCCGAACGTCCAGCCCGGCCCGACCGCTGCGCATAGTTGGCCGGTGTCGGAGGCACATTACGCATGTAAACGGCATTGAACGCTGAGATATCGACGCCCAATTCCATCGTCGGCGAGCAAAACAGAGTCGGCAGGAACACGGTCGGCTCGCCGGCGACCCGCAGCTCCTCCCGTTTGGCCTTGAGATTCGCTTGATCCTCTTCACCCCAGCGGAAACGCCACTCTCTCCATTCTCTTCGAGCCTGATCGACTTGGGCCGTATGTTCACGGCTTTCGAGCCCGAACAATCCTTCGCCTCCGCGTGCGAGCGCATCCGCGAGATTGCCGTAGAGTGTTGCGAAATATGGGTTTGTGCGTTTCCCGCCGCTGCGGCCTTCGGCTGAGACAAGACGTACTGCGTTAGCGGCCAGACGCCACCCGGTCACGTCAAACGGCGTCATGACTTGACGGACCAACTGGTACTGCTCGGCCGCTCTAAGTAAGCTCGTGACAGTCTCGATATAAGTCTTCCCGTCGAGCTTCTTGCCCCAGATGCTTGCCCGGCCGAGCTTGCGCGCCAGTAGGCTGCGGGGTCCGCCGCGCACAATCAGCACCTCGCCACGAAGCCCAGTATCAGAACGCCTCGGCGCATCGATAATGAGTGCGGCAGCTTTTCGCGGGTCCTCGTGCTGTGAGACGGACCATGGCTCCCGCAGACTCTGGCGTGAAGCGATGCCAAGCGCTTCCACATTCGTCGGGTCTAGCGAATCTGCGGTTATCGCCAGGCCGTGCCGGAGGTGATCCAACAAGAGCCGCAAGACCTCTCGCCGCATTTGTGGTGGAGCTGTGCGCAATTCAGGCGGAGCGCTTGCGAACGCTTCATCGTCAGCGGCGAGTTCATCGAGCGAGAGATAATCCGCCCGGACGAGCCCCAGTTCCTCCAAATTCGGGTTGGTGAAACGCCAGCCGCGTCGCTGGTCTACCCACACGCGATGGGTTAGCACACGGGCGAGCGTTCGCTCAGCTTCAATTTGGGCAACACCTTTGATATCGGGATCGAGCATCCACTCCTGACGGCGGCCGACGTTTGCGGCCGTGAACCCTAGCGCCGATTGCAAACGGCGGCCGAACTCGTCTTCGGATAAACCTTCCGCGCCGGCAACGCGTACCGCGGTGAGAATGGCCGCTCGCAAGAGAGAAACGAACAGGAAGTCATTGAAGTGGCCGGCCTGGAGCGCAGCGTCCTGGCGGTTGTCCGTGAAGCCCAGCAGTTTGCGGCGGTCCTTCGGCAGCGCATCTGCGTTGGCGTTCATCCAGCGCAAGGCGCTCGACACCAGCAGAGTCGTTGCCGAACTGCGGCCCTCTGCCGACAAGCTCGCCAGCTTGTTGATCTCGCGAGCTTGCACCGCCGGCTGATCGCCGCAGGCGGGGCAGAACCGAAATTTTCCGGGCAGAAACCAGGCGCGGCGCCCGGTAGTACCCACTGCCCCATCGATATTGACCGTCACGCTTTGCGCCGCGTAGGCCCGGCGATCGCTCCGCAGTCTTATTGAGCCATCGCGCCTGGCGTCCAGCCAATCTTCTGGATAATCCTCTGGATCTCCGCCAAACGAATAGTCGCTGTCGTTCTCCGGCTCGGGCATTAAATAGCCGGGCTGATCTGATGTGGCGGCGTCGTCGAGCGGCGTCTCGTCAATGTCTCTCGGCAGAACGCGCCACACTCCACCCTCCTCGACGAGAACGACCGGGTGATGCTCTTGTCCGCAGCTGCGGCAGAAGAACGTCGGGTACAACCGCGCCTCAGGATCATCCGGGTCAAAGCGTTGGCCATCCAGCGTCACTTTTCGGCGCGGCGCGGAACGCAAGCTCGCGTAAACGTGCCCGGCACCCGAAATGAATTGATGCAGCTTGAAAGCCATAAATGCGCGATCACCATTCCCGCCGCGTTCACTGGCGGGACGGCTCATCAAAATCAGCGCCGCCTGGAGCTGGGCTCGGCAGCGTTCTTCATCTCGGCCGGTCTGCGACGCAAGCCGTTTAGCCGCTTCATCAATCGTGACCGGCGGGCGGCGTGATAAGCGCTGCCCGTCTGCAAGCCCAATTTCGAGCTCGATCCAGACGGCCAACGGATGAACCCGGAGAGCATCATCATCGATCGTAGCCGGCAAACCGGTATCAATCGCGCTTGCAAGCGCATCGCCGAGATTTGCCGCTTTGAGTCCCAGATCGGTTGCTCGGGCAAGACTCTCGTCGATTACGGCGTCAGCCGAAATTGTCGTTCCGAACAAGCGCGAAGCCACAGACGCCACCACGGTTGCGCGATCGGTCTCGCTGCCCTCGTTGGCCATCGTCGCCGATGTGCCGATGCAGATTGGCTGATGTTCGGGACAAAGCCGGTCGCGCACGCGGCGAACGAGCATGGCCACATCGGCGCCTTGCCGCCCTCGATACGTGTGCAGCTCATCGAGAACAATGAAGTCGAGGCCTTGCGCGTTTGCGATGATGGCACGGTCCAGTGGACTCTGCCGGGTCATCAGCAGCTCGAGCATCATGAAATTGGTCAACAGGATGTCCGGCTTTGCCTGCTGAATACGCAGCCGCTCCTCTTGACTTTCCTGGCCTGTATAGCGCGCGAATGTCGGCCGAAGTTGCTCGGGCAAACCGCACTGGTCGATGAACTTTTCCAGCTCCTTGAGCTGACTGTTCGCCAGCGCGTTCATCGGATAGATCACGATGGCGCGTGTGCGCGCGGGTTCACCGGTCTTTCGGGCGCGGATCGCAGCATCGATGATGGGGACGAAGAAACAGAGGGACTTGCCGGAGCCGGTTCCCGTGGTGACCACAAAGCTCTGTCTCGCGGCCGCCTTCGTCACGGCTTGCGCCTGATGCCGATGAAGCGTGATCGGCTGTCCCCCAATCCGAAATACGGAAGCGGTCTCGGCGTGCAGGGAGCCGTCCGCCACCAGCTCGGCAATTGAGGCTCCGCGTTCGAAATGCGGGTTTATCGTGATGAGCGGTTCGGGCCAGAACCGGTTGCTTGCATAAATCTCTTCAACCTGCCGACGAATATCGGGCGCCCGAATCTGCGTGAAGGAGCGGGCGAAGCGCTCGTAATCGGCAACGAGGGCGCGATCTAGGTCAAAGACGTTCACGTTGTGTCCCCCGGCGCAGGCAGTGTTTATTTCAAAGCCGCCTAAGACTAATGCCTTGGCGCGCCGACGAAAACTGGCAAAGGCGGGCTTTCGCCTGCTTTGGTGAGGGGTTTTCCCCACGCCGCGCGGCGGTCAGCGCTAATCTGCTCACCGAGCATGCGGTGTTCTGTTGCTCCCACCGGCGGGTCGAGCCTCACTGCGCTCGCCCGATCAGCCGAGGGAGCCACGGATGGCGCGAGCCCGCAAACCGCATCCTGCCGATGTTGCCAACGCCAATGTGGCCGCATCGGCGGTCCGCTTTAAGATCGCTCTGTTTCTTGGGATTGGCCGTTACGCGACCGATATCGCGGAGACACTCGACGAAGCGCGCAGCAAGGCTGCTGGCTTAGCCGCGATGCACCGTAATGGCCGGCGTCCACTGATCTACGGCGTTACGGCCGATGGTCGATCGGGTCTCGTCACAGACACGCCCAATATGGAGGACCCGATGAAGACTTATTCGAAGTTCAACGCTCAGCGTGCCGCGAAGGCGGCGGGGCACGAGCCCGACGAAATCGAAATCGCGAAGACGAAACAGGGGTTTCACATGGCGCGTGAAGCAGTCAGGGCCAGCCGATGGGCGTGACGCGAAGCTTGCAGACGATCGCTCGCGAGAACCGCCGGCAGGTCGCGAGAGGCTCCTCCCCACAGAAGCGGCCTTTGGGCAAGCGTGCGGCGATTGAAGCCGCGGCCCGGGAATGGCGCGCGGCTCCCGTCCGGCGAGATAGCCGGGCTCATAGGCGTAGCTGAGCGCGCCTGCCTCATCCTGGCGGAGGGTGCCGGCCTTTGCCCCACCTAAATAGACATCGAGCAAACGGCTCACGGGGCACTCTCCTGCCGGCTGCGAACGGAAATGCTGAGGCCCAAGGACGCCGCCACTCAGCGCCGCATCGTGATCTGCAAGCGCTGTCTCCAAGGTTCGCGGCGGTGCGCACCCGCGACCCGCAAAGGTGCGCACCCCGAATTCTGGTCTGCCGCTAGAATTCGCTCGCGCCTTTGCCGCGGCGCACCGCTGCGCAGGCCCGTCTCACGGCCGCCCGCATCGGCAATCAAAGGGGTTTGCGTTTTGCGGTTTAACCAACAGAAGGCCTCTAAGGCGCCGTGATGCTGCCGCTGCCCCAAATAGCAGGAGTGCACAAGGCGTAAAATGGCCAGCGTCCCGGCTATACGGCGTGCAATGAGGTCTTTGCGACGGGAGATTGGTTGCGGTCTCTATTTGGCAGCTTGATTGAGCTGCGATGTGCCTCAGATTGTGGACTTCTCGTTCGTTCGCGCGGAATTGTCACTTCAAAGAATAGCCGCATGAGTTCAGCCTGACGGTGCGTGTCGGTTTTCGCCAAAATATGTTTCAAATGGGTGCGCGCAGTCAGCTCCGCCATTTCTAGCCGCTCGGCTGCGCTAATGAGACCTTTCCCTGAGACTAATGCCGCGAGCACGCGGGATTCAGCCCGGGTCAAGCCAAACAGCGACGCAAAGATATCGACACGTTCGCACGTGGCGGCCTCCGGGTTCCGGTCAACGATGAATAGACCGGCGACGGGTAATTCATCGCAGGTAAGCCGGCCGGAGCTCTTTGCGGATACCGGCACGACATGGACGGCGAATAATGCCTCCCCATTCTGGCCTGATAGAATCATCGACCCTCCAGACAGCGCCTGATTTGGCGGGAGTGAGGCGCCGGAGATCAGCGCCTGCAATTTTTGGGTGGTCCTGGTACTTGTTGTGGTGATCCGGCCTTGCTGGCAGCATAGGCCCCGGCGCAGGCGCATCAGTGCCTCGGCAGCGCCGTTTGCATAAATGATCTGACTTTCATGGGTGGCGAGCACCACCCCAAAACCGGCATTAGCGATCAGGCTTCCCAGCCAGTCCACCTGCGCTTGATGATCGGGTCGGGCGTAAGAAATACGGCCGAGAGCCGCCAGCGCGCGGCCTGCGCGATCTTCCATGACACTCATGGTCACGCCCCTCCCTGTGAAGCGCTGCCAGCGCGCGCTTTGTGGCTAACTCCCCGTGGAGTGCCACTCCGGCGAGTTATCGACTTCGCGAGCAAAGCCGGCGTGGTGGCGAGCGGATGGATAATTGTCATGACAGTCAACGCAAAGAGTATCAGGCCAATGCGTGTCATGTCCGTTGTCCTTTAACGGTTACCACATGAGGTGATTGGGCGCGCTAACCGGCTGTAACCGGCTTTCGATCTCCCTCTTCCAGCAATCAATATGCACGTTTCCCCTATGGCGTCTGTGAACTACGTCACATCCAAGACGCGTCAGCTTGCATGTACCTGCGGGCCGGTACTGAGGAGACATCCAGCAACGCGGCCGCGCTGGATCTGCTGGCGTGCGGCAATCCGGCAGAACTGCCCGGTGATGCGCACCGCCATGGGTGCTCAGTTTCGCAAGGCAATCGATCGGCCGGGCTCCGGCAAGCAACGGCCAAGCCCAGCGCGGGCTCGAACGCCCGCAGTTCTAAAAATCGGCCGGGCTTGCACTCCAATTTACTTCGAATAACATGCCAGCCCATGCAAAAACCGGCGGCGATGCGGGGCGGGCCTCTACACGAGAAGGCGGACACGCTGCAGACGCGCCTTCAGATACTGCGCGCCAACGGCTTGTTCGCCAGCCTGCCATCCCGCGCGCTCGAAACGTTGGCCCTTGCGATGAAACAGCGGCAGGCAGCGCCTGCTGAGGCGATTTTTCTCCAAGCCGATGAAGGTTCTGCCTTGTTTGCTATTCTAGCGGGGCAGGTGCGGATCGTAATCGGCGGCGCAGATGGCCGCGAACATGTGCTGCGCGTGCTTGGGGCGGGCGAGATGTTTGGCGAGATCGCTGTACTCGATGGCGGCGCCAGGAGCGCAGATGCGATAGCTGTTACGAGATGCCGATTGCTGCTGCTAGAACGGCACAACCTCTTGGCGTTGATTGCATCTGAGCCCGCGCTGGCGATCGGATTGATAAAAATCCTCTGCGGAAGGCTGCGCGACACCACTACCCAAGTCGAGGCATTGGTATTCCATAGGCTTTCCGAAAGGCTGGCGTCGGTTTTGTTGAATCTGACCAAAGCGAGAACGTCCGCATCAATCGACGTGACGCAGACGGAGCTGGGCCGTCTGACTGGAGTGACGCGGGAATCAGTGAACAAACAGCTGCGCGAGTGGCAAACCGCTGGCTTGATTGCGCTACGGCCGGGGCGGGTTTGTATCACGGATGCGGACGGACTAAAGCGTTGCTGTCGAGACGTGCAATGAAATGAATTATGATGAATTATGATGAATTATGATGGCCGGGAATTCGGCGGCTTGAGCGGCTTGAAATGCCGGAGGGCGCGGCGCCGGACGGATGCCGCTCACCGTGCCTGTGCGGCTTGTAGGAGTGCCCGCTTCGCCGGATCTGCGGATGGGATTATTTCCTAGCCGCCTCTTTTCGCTGAGCCGAGAGCCTAGCTCCTGACCAGAGGGGGCTAAGGATTCTCTGGCCAACCCCGTGATACAGGTCATCAAAGAAACAGGCGCCCGCTGCTCCAATGAGATAGCCAGCTTGGATTGTCCAATTCACTGCGAGCGCCTGAAGGAGCGAGCCAGGCAATGTCTCAGCCGGATGAGCCACGGCCAGGACCATCGCAAGCCCGCAGGCTGGAACCAGAATGGGCCACTTGAAGAAACACCCAAGAGCCATGCCAAACACGATGCTCCAAACGATCAGAGTGCCCATTCTGGATCTCCTAAACTCCCGAACGGATCTCCTATTAAGATCAAAAAATTACCAGCCCGGCACGATTTTGCATTGAGTTGGAGCAGTCGCTGCTGGCAATAAAGTGATGCCGAAGCTGGAAATCCCAGCGCCCGTCAGCCAGCGGGCCGCAATGGGTCATGGGCCGGACGAAATCCGAGTGCTGACGAACAACTTTTTTTGGGAGTTCGAGCTGTAAAACGGCAACCAGGCAGCCTCCCAGCCGGCTCCTCGGCGCTCATGCGGCGAAACGAGTAAATAGATCAGAGGCTTGCGGGCAAGTTCGGGAATTTGGCCTTGAAAAAAAATACTTACATTGCAGCCAGCGTGGCTCCGGCCCAAGCTCATTAGAGGTCAAGAGCCTGTTCGCCGCGTGTTGTAATGCGCCACATGGATTGCTTGCCCTTCGGCGAACAGAGGGAGGGGCCTCCGTCCAGCACTGTCAAAGACAGGGGCGGCGCCGCGCATAGCTTCGGCCCTTGCAATCCATGATGCAGGTAGGCCGGCCAACGTTACGGCAGCAGGCCCTGCTTGGCGAACGAGCCGGGCGGGCACCGGCATATCCAGGTGAAGCTGTCAGATACCTTGGCTTCCCGGCGTTACCGGCTTTATCTCAAAGCTAACAATATCGGAGTGCGGCTGAGACTGATAGGCGTTCTTGAGATCAGCAGCCGCAGCACCGATGATCGAGCCTATGAGGAGCAGAGTCAGGAAGTCTACAATTCGTTTCATAGGCGGCCTCCTATGCGTTATCCGCGTTCAACCACAACGAAAGCATGATTGCCGCGGCCGTGACCGGGCGAGCGAGGCCGCTGCCGCATAGCAGCCAAGCAATTCAGAAAACTCTGCCCAATAACTCCGCAGGCGGGTGATACTTAAGAGCATCAAAAGCGTGCAGGAGATGAGAGCCCACGGCAGATCGGTCTTGCCGGGCTTAAGTGCCCCGATCTTAATAGCAGCACGTTCACGAATTGGGGCCATGACGGCCTCCGTCGGCCCGTTCGAAACGGGACAAACTGCCCGGCGTATCTACAGTTCCCGCACGATGACGTGATGGAGCCGCCGCCCCGGGGCGCAGGCAACCGGGAAGAACCCCTGATCTGGACCTCGGTTCCAGATCAGGGGGCGAGATTGCGGGCCCGGGGAGGAAGCCAGGCCGCTTCAGGAGAAGCAAAACTCAAGCCAAACGTGGGCTTAGGGCCTCGGCACGCCAAGTGCCGCCGATGGGATTGTTGCTCCTCGATGCGTAGATGGGCACCGGAGGCCTCGCGCTCTTGGTTTCTCGCGCTCTTGGTTTATTGAGTGACCCGAGGCGCCTGTCCATTAGAAACTGGCTGAAACGCGTTGCCGAAGACATTGCCCTGAGGGCCAAATTGCTCGCCAGAGGCTTGAACGCGATTGGCCGCTCTCCCGTTCCCGGCGAGACCGGCGGCTCGAAATACGCCCGCAATGCAAAATAAAGAACGATCTAGAGGAGAATTGCGCGAAGGTGCTCTATCTCGATCCCAGCTTTGAGGCGGCCTGCGCAGGCTTACTCGACAACAATTTTGTAGGCTTCGCCGGCCCGCAAGGCCTCGCCGCGCTCAAGCGCATTGATGAGCAGGAAATAATCGAGTCCGCGCTCCGGCACGGCCATCCGCTGCGCGAGCAACTCGGCACTGTCGCCCATTTTCGCCGTCACCATGGCGAGGCGGAATGGGCGCACGGCTTTGATTTCGTCGGGCGAGACGTGGTGAAAAGACTGGATCGAATCCTCGAAGCGTTGGCTTGTCTCCTGCGAAAGCACGCGCGTTGCGAAGATCAGCCGGTACACGCGATCCGGCTCGAAGCGGATCACCGCGACCCGGAATTTCCATTCTCCGGCGCTCGCGTTGGCGATCGCCGCAGCCATCCCGTTAACCTGCCGCGTCTCGATCGAGCTCTCGACGAGGCCGTCGATCCAGCCTGACGCGACGTAGGTCTCAAGCGGCGTTGCGGGGGGCACGCTGACGCTATCGAGGCGCAAGGCCTCTCCGCCTCCGGCCCCAACCCCAAGAAGGGCTTGGGATGCGTTCTCAAGGGCAAAACCATCCGGCGCGACGAACGCAAACCCAAGCCGTCCGTGTAAAAACCGGCGGCCGCGAATTGCGCCCTCTGCCGGATCATCGCCGAAGATCATCCCATCGATGGCGGCAAGATAAGAAGCCCGGCCCGCCTCGCCGATGCCGGGCGCGCCGATTTGGCGCGCTGCGCTAATCGCCTGCGCCACGCGGTCTGGAGCCGAGGGGTGGGTGGCCAGAATGTCGGGCTTGCCGGCGCTTGCATATTGGCCCATGAGCGAGCTGCGCAGCGCGGCCGAGCGGGCGAGAGAGGCAAGAAACCGGGACGCGCCATAAGGGTCATAGCCTGCCTTCGCCGCCACACGGATGCCAATTTGATCGGCCTCAAGCTCCTGCTGGCGGGAGAAACTTGCGATCGTGCGCTGCGCGTTCGATTGTGCCTCTTGGCCCTTTTGCTTGCTCTGAATGACGCTTGCCGCCTCGGTGATGAGGGCAGCCCGCTTCTCCTCCTCCTCCCGCTGCAAGGCGTGTTTGGCCGTTATGTGGGCTATTTCGTGCGCCATCACGGCCGCAACCTCCGAGGCGTCGTTGGCAAGCGCGAGCAAGCCGCGCGTCATATAGAGGTTGCCAGGCGGCAGTGCGAACGCGTTCACGGCCGGCGAGTTGAGAATCGTCACCTTGTAAGGCTCGGCTCCGCGCTCGCCGGCGCGGGCAAGCCTGACCAAGATCTCGTTAAGATAAGTTTCTGCAGAAGGATATTTGTACTCGCCGTCGAACAGGGCAATCATCCGCCTGTGCTCGGCCGAGGCTTTTATATCGGCCTCAGGCGCGCGCGGCGGCGGCACCGGGACCGAGGCGCTGAACGGCGTGCTGTCGCGCGGCTCCATGGCCGCGCAGGCGCTAAGGAAAAGGGCTGCGCACAGCGCCGGAGCGGCGGCAGCGGGCGGCTGGCGGCTCCTTCCCTCTTGCCTCGACCGGCGCGCTGCCCAGGAGACCATCAGGCACCTTTAGGGTTCTGACCGTGAGGAGGCCGAGCCTTGCTCTGCGCCCAGCAGTTCGACCGCATCCAGGCTTCGGATCTCGAGCCTTGGGCCGAAACGGGTATCGAGCAGGCCGCGGACGCGAACGGTTTTCCCGGCAAGTCTTTGGGCTGCCGCATAAGCAGCTTCGAACTGTTCGCCGGTGCGCGCGAGCATCGTGACCGCAATCCCGCTCCGCGGCCCAAGACTAGGCCCAACATAAAAGATAACCCGCGGCCTGCGGCCGGCTGCGCTCGTGACCTTGCCCGCGAGGATCACCATGGAGCCCGCTCTTTCGGCGAAAGAGCCGGGCGCTCCAGGATCAAGGACGGCATAATACGGATCGGCCCACAGGCCAAGCTTTGCCGCGCGGGCCTCCGCCTCTGCGGCAAGAAAGAGGCCCCGGCAGCCCTGCGCCGCCAAGCCCGGATCATAGCGCGCAAGCCCGGCATCGATAAGCGCCTCTGCGACCGAGAGCTCAGGTGCGCCCTGGCCATCCCCGTTCTGCGGGTCTGGCCCGTAGACGAAGGCCGCGAGGCGCCCCCAGCGATCTTGCCCGGCTCGGGCAACGCGAAAAGCAATGGTGCGTCCGCCGAGCCAGCCCGCGAGCTGATCGCGAGCGCGGATGTCGAGAGCGGGATCGTCAGGAGTTGGCCGCGGCGGATCGGCGCCCGCGATCTTGAGCTGCCTGCCGTCATCGAGCGTGAGGTCGAGCCGCTCATTGACCGAGATCACGCGGGCGCTGACGTCCCCTGCACGCGGGCAGGTCTCTTGCGCCAGGCTGCCGCCGCTGAGCCAGGCGAGCACGGCCAGGAAAGGAAGGCCGTGCCCCCGGCGAAGAGCGCGCCGCATCGGCGGGGGCGGGCATGGGTTTGGTTTGGGGCCAAGCGGTTCACTCGGGGAGGGCATGAGATAGTGCGAGCACAAATGTTTTCTGGACGTCAACCGTATGATAATAAAAGCGTATCCGGCGGGCGGGCATCTGCTTTGGAGCGCCTTGGGATTTTCACGAAGGATCCCCCTGCCCAAGCTGCGGCAAAGTGGCGCCGTCTCTGTCGCTGAGCCGAGAGGCGGCGCGATCCATTCTCGAACCAGTGTACCGGGCCTCTAATAAATATGAAATTTGCCTTTTTATCAAAATGCGGCCGGACGCTTCTTGGAGCGCGGGCTCCTTGGTGGAGGATTGCCTTCATAGTGCCTGGCGCGAGCCGGAAAATTGGCCTGAGTGACCCCACCCATCTGGGTAGGGTCAATCCCATACCACCGCGTGGGCAAGGCCCCTATCCGCCAGTGTATTGTCCCTTTGCAAGCGCAGCACTAAACATGAAAGAGGAGACAGACTGGCTTTTTGGTCCCCCCTGGTTGCTGGCACTGTCGCTAGCAGCAGGCGGGCTCCGGGCCAAGATCCGGTCTCAATCCTCAACAGCAAAGGGCTAAAACATGAGCTTAGTAACTGGTACTGCGCGCACCGGCGAAGCTGCTGCTGTCGCCGAGGCGCCGCTCTTCGACGGAAAGCCGTTAATCATCGGCACGGCCGCGGTTTGCCTCTGGTACATCGCGGTTCGTATCTACGAGCAACACTTTGGCTGGTACGCGGGACTCGACTCGTTCGCTCCCGAGTTCACCACCTACTGGATGACCATCCTCTACATCGAGGAGCCGGTTGAGCTGATCTCCTTCCTGGCCTTGATCGGCTGGCTGTGGAAAACGCGCGACAGAGACATCGCCAACGTTGCTCCGCGCGAGGAGATGCGCCGGATCTTCTATCTCCTGAGCTGGATCTTCGTTTACGGCCTCGCGATTTACTGGGGCGCCAGCTATTTCACGGAGCAGGATGGCACCTGGCATATGACGGTCATCCGCGACACCGACTTCACGCCTAGCCACATCATCGAGTTCTACATGAGCTATCCGCTCTACATCGTGGTTGGCGTGGGCGGCTTCATGTATGCCCGCACAAGGCTCCCGACCTTTGCCCTCAAGGGCTGGTCGATCGCCTACACCCTCCTGTTCGTTGGCCCGTTCATGATCTTCCCGAACGTCGGGCTCAACGAGTGGGGCCACACCTTCTGGTTCATGGAGGAGCTGTTCGTTGCTCCATTGCACTGGATGTTTGTGTTCTTCGGCTGGTTCGCGCTCGCCGTGTGTGGCGTGTCGCTCCAGATCCTTGGCCGGATCAAGGAGCTTTGCGCTGGCTATGAGGACCTGCTTGGGGTCGAAGGAACCCCGGCTGAATAAGAAAGCGCTTCGTGTGTTGAGGACCCTTGGGTCTGATCGCAGATAGCGCTCAGCCCAATAGGACGGCCGCTTTCCGGCAGCGGGAGGTAAGCTCCGGGAGGCGGCCGATCCAGGGCTGAGGAATGTTACCAAGCCAACTGATGTTTACTCCGTTCATCCGGCGGCTGATCCGGAGGAGTAAGTGGGAGGACAAGTATGCTACGAGACAAGTCAACCAAGGCCGGAGCGGCTCCGGTGACCGAATCGATCCCGGCCTCGCCGGGGATCGAGGGCGGCGCCGGCGCGACTGTGCCGCGCGCGGCGCCCGCTATGGGCGCGATGGCGCCTGCCGCTTCGCCCTTTTCCTCGCGCGCCGAGGCCGCCAATGCGGTGAAGTCGGCCGATCTTCTTCTCATCGTCACCCTTTTTATGATCTTTATGGGCGGCTATCACGTTCACTTCATGCTGACCGGCGGCGACTGGGATTTCTGGATCGACTGGAAAGACCGGCGCCTGTGGCCAACCGTGGTTCCGATCGTGGGGATCACCTTCCCGGCGGCGACGCAATACTATTTCTGGAACCACTTCCGGCTGCCGTTTGCCGCGACCTTCGTTGTTCTCGGCCTTTTGTTCGGTGAGTGGGTCAACCGCTACACCAACTTCTGGGGCTGGACTTTCTTCCCGATCAATCTGGTGTGGCCGACTTCGCTCGTTCCCTGCGCGATGTTCCTCGACCTCGTCCTTTTGCTGAGCGGCAGCTGGATCGTGACGATGGTGGTCGGAGCGCTCGGCTGGTCGCTTCTAATGTACCCCAACAACTGGGTCATCTTGGCGCCCTTCCATCAGCCGACCGAGCAGTTTGGGCAGCTGATGACGCTCGCCGATTATCTCGGCTTCTCCTATGTCCGCACCTCGATGCCCGAGTACATCAGGCTCATCGAGCGCGGCACGATGCGCACTTTCGGTAAGGACGTCGTCGGCGTCGCGGCCTTCTTCGGCGGGTTCGTTTCGATGCTCGTGTATTTCTGGTGGTGGTTCGTCGGCAAGATGTTCTCCACGACGAAGTACATGGCGGCCATCTAAACGGGCGTGAAATCCCGAAGGGATTGAAGGTCGAACTTAAGCAAAAGCCACGGCTTTGCCGTGTGGGAGAGAAAACGCAATGAGAACAACAACTTTTGGTTCACTGGCGCGGCTTGCCAAGCGCCAAGCGGGGAGGCTCTGGGCTCTTGGCCTGGCTGCCGGGCTCGCGGTGACAATGGCGGCCACCGGCCCGGCGAACGCCCATGGCGAGAAATCGCAGGCCGCGTTCCTGAGGATGCGGACGCTCGGCTGGTATGATCTCAAGTGGTCGAAGACCTCGGTCAACGTTAACGAAGAATATGAGATCACCGGCAAGCTTCACATCATGAATGCTTGGCCGGCAGCCGTCCACGTTCCGGACCGCTGCTTCCTAAACACCGGGCAGCCCGGTCCCGTCGCAACCCGTGTCGGCGTTTGGGTCGGCGGCCAATTCACGCCCCGGTCCATGAAGCTCGAGCTCGGCAAGACGTATGATTTCCGCGTGGTCCTCAGGGCTCGCCGCCCCGGCCACTGGCATACCCACGTTCAGCTTAGCGTCGAGACCGGCGGTCCGATCCCGGGTCCTGGCCAGTACATCGACATCAAGGGTAACTTCGCCGATTTCACCAACCCGGTGAAATTGCTGAATGGCACCACGATCAACATCGAGGACTATAAGATCGGTTCCATTTATGGATGGCACGCCTTATGGTTTGCCGCCGGCGTGGCTTGGGTCGTGTATTGGTTCGGCAAGCGGGGCATGATTGGCCGCTTCGTCGCAGTCGCGTCGGGTAAGGCCGAAGATCTCATCGGCCCGCAAGAGCGGATGGTCGGCGCGGTGACTCTCGCCGCGGTGCTTGGCACGGTCATCATCTTCTACGCGATCGTGAACAGCTCTTATCCGAACACGATTCCGTTGCAAGCTGGTGACTTCACCCATATCCAGCCGATCGACGAGCCCGCGCCGCCGATGAAGGTCAAATATCTCGGCGGCACCTACAAAGTCCCCGGCCGTGAGATGGTGGCCAACTTCAGGATCACCAACGAAGGCAAGGAGCCTCTGCGCATCGGCGAGTTTTCTACGGCCGGCCTGCGGTTCCTCAATCCGGACGTCTATACTCAGAAGGTCGACTATCCGGATTACCTCTTGGCCGACCACGGTCTGTCGCTGAGCGATAACGCGCCGATCCAGCCCGGTGAGACGAAAGATGTCACGCTTACCATTCAGGATGCCCGTTGGGATACGGAGCGCCTTTCTGGTCTCGCCTATGACGTCGACAGTTCGATGGCTGGCATGCTGTTCTTCTTCACGCCAAGCGGATCACGCTACGTCGAAGAGGTGCAAGGCTCGGTGATCCCGACCTTTATGCCGATCTGATATGCTGGCCCGGGTAGGAAATACCTGGTAGCATGATCGTAGTCTCCCCCGCTGGCTAGCGCCAGCGGGGGAATTAGTTTTCGAAAGGTTGAGTCTCATGACACGCGTTTTTGCCGCATGGCTGCTTGCTATGGCGGCCTTGACCTCCACGGCATATGCCCATGGCGGGGTTGGGATGGTGGACAACCGGTGCGTCCTCAAGATCGGCCCCGATCTGATGTTTTTTACGGGCTATCAGCCGCAAAGCTCCCGTGAGGAATTTTGCGATGACATCCCAAACACCGGGCAGATGGTTGTTGCGCTCGACATGCAGGATCCGGAGCTGCGCGATATGCTCACCGAGATCCGGATCATCAAGGACGATGGAAAGCACACCAACATTGGCGGGCTCCCCGTTTTAACCGATGCCGAGCTTTCGAGTGCAGAGGTTCTCGATCCCGTCACGATCGTTCACCTCCCGCCAAAGAAATACCCGACCGGCACCTTGACCTTTGAGCACACCTTCCCTGAGGTCGGCCGGTTCATCGGTATTGTGATGGTGACCAATGACCATGGTCAGCGCTGGGTCTCGCAATTTCCCTTTTCCGTAGGCCAACCCGCCGTCAAAACCTACGCAACATACGGCTTCCTGGGTGCGCTCGTGTTGGCGGGCCTCGGCGGCTTTTGGTATTATAACCGTAAACGGCAGACCATGGCTCCGACGAAAGCCGCATGAGAGGACGATTGGTGCTGCAGTAGCCGCTGGATGGGCCCTGGCCGCACGGGCGTGCTGCCACGGCCCGCAGGTCGTTCGTCCGGCGCTGCTCCTCAAGCCGCTTGAGGTTTTGTTTCCGGGACTTAACCCGCTTGTGAGATTCTGAGCCCGATATGAAGCTCACTCTTCCTGCTCCCATCGAAAAGGTCGTCGGGATCTTAAATTTCTCGCTCGGCGGCGATGTCTTGCCGAAATCGGCGTTCCTTTGCGGATTGAGCCTTGCCGGCTTTGCCGCTGCGGTGACGTTGTTTCAAGGCATGTACTATTCGCCTGCCCGGGCCATCGCAAGCGGGGTCGCCGGAACCGCATTGCTTGCGGCCGTAACTCTCCTGATCGCCCGTTTATCGGGATATGAGGAGCGGTTTTTGCAAACGCTCACTGCTCTCGCTCTGGGCGGCGCGATCGTTATTCTCGTTCGCACCCTTTTGGGCCTCTTTATCTATATCAACCCGATCTTCGATGAGTTGCCTGACAAGAACGTTCTGCAGCTCGAAGGCTTCGTCTTATTTCCCATCTATATATGGCACACCTTTGTTTTTGCATTCCTCCTGCGGAGATCCTTCCGCGCTCACGTGCCGATTGCGATTGCGGTTTCAGTCGCGCTAATCTTGATCGTTTACTTCTCGGTGCCTGCCGCCTTCAAGTCCCTTTAATTAGAAGCACCACCTCCTGCCAAGAGCCGGGGCGGGCCGAAGGTGCTCAAGGACCGGTCTTGCGAGGATGGCATGATACGAAAAAATATCGCCTATCAGGGAGAGCCTGGCTCAAATTCCCATATCGCGTGCAAAGGCGTCTATCCCGATTGGACCGCAGTACCATGCGCAACTTTTGAAGATGCCCTTTCGGCGATTAGCGATGGAACTGCCGGCCTTGGCATGATCCCCATTGAGAATTCGATCGCAGGCCGGGTCGCCGATATCCATCATCTCTTGCCGGGATCGGGCTTATATATTGTTGGCGAGTATTTTTTACCCATTCATTTTGATCTCCTTGGACTCAAGGGCGGCCGCATAGGAGATGTTCATTCTGTCTATAGCCATGTGCACGCGCTCGGCCAGTGCCGTAAGATCGTGCGGCAGCGCGGCCTCACGCCGCATGTGACCGGCGATACGGCAGGAGCTGCGCGGCTTGTTGCCGAGTGGAAGGACCCAGGCCGCGCGGCCATTGCAACCCGTCTTGCGGCCGAGATCTATGGGCTCGATGTGCTCGCCGCCCGCATTGAGGACGAGCCATACAACACGACGCGCTTTGTGGTCTTGTCGAAAAATCCGCAATGGCCGCCCGCCGGCGGCGGCCCCGTTGTGACAAGCTTCATATTCCGGGTGCGCAACGTGCCCGCGGCCCTTTACAAGGCTCTCGGCGGCTTCGCCACGAACGGCGTCAATATGACAAAGCTCGAGAGTTATATGGTCGAGGGAGAGTTTATCGCCACTCAGTTTCTGGCCGATGTCGAAGCGCATCCGCACGATCCGCCTCTCGCGCGGGCCTTCGAGGAGCTCGCATTCTTCTGCAAAGAAATGAAGATCCTTGGGGTTTACCCCGCGCACGCCTTCCGGATCGAAAGCGAGATGCGGGCGGGAAAGCCCGGCGGAGATCCGCCGGACGAAGCCTCTCAAATTTTCGCGCAACAAGCTCGCGGAGCTTAAACGGCACTCAAAATTCCGGCTTGTGCCGGCAGAAATTCAATGACGCCATTGCGGCGCTCCGCCTGGCGGTTGTGATTTGATGAGACGCGCCGCGGTCCCTTGAGTGTTTCAAGCCCGCTTCCCCAAGCACGGTCCGAAGATGCGCTATCAAAAGGAGAAAATTTTCAATCTGCCGCCCGCGGTTCTGTGGATGCTGGCGCTTTTAGTCGGGATCGAAGCGTTCTGCGAAATCGTCCCGCCCGAGTCTTACTTGAGGATCCTTCGCACATTCGCGTTTGTCCCCGGCCGCTTCACCTATGCTTTCGATCCCCAGCGCGCCGCTCTCGCCTTTGGCGCGATCGCAAATGGCGAGGACCTGAGCGCCGAGGCCGCAAGCTTCTTTTTGGGTAATGGCCGCCCGCTCTGGTGGACGCCTGTCACCTATGCGTTTCTCCACGGCGGCTGGATTCATCTCGGAATCAATTCTGTTTGGTTTGCGGCCTTCGGCTCGCCGGTCGCCCGGCGCTTCGGCACGCCGAGATTCTTGCTGCTTTGCGCCTTTGCGGCCGCCGCCGGCGCTATAGCCCATTACATTTCGCACCCAACGGATCTGGAGCCGGTGATTGGAGCCTCCGCCGCGGTCTCGGGGGTCATGGCGGCGGCGGCCCGTTTTGTCTTCCAGCCAGGCGCTTTGGTTGGGGAGCCGGGCTTTGCGCGCGGCCAGGGTCACGCCGGTGTGTACCGGGGGCCCGCAATTCCCATGCGGGAAATTTTCTTTAACCGCAGCGCGATCAGCTTTTTGGCCTTCTGGTTTCTCGCAAATCTTTTGTTTGCAGCCGTGCCCGCCCCAGCTGGGGTCACGAACGCAGCCGTCGCCTGGCAGGCTCATATCGGCGGTTTTGTGTTTGGCCTGTTCGCCTTCCGCTGGTTCGATCCTCCTTCATTGGCAAGCCGGGGCGGGGGCAGGGCAAGTCGCGCTGGCTGGTGATCTGTGATCTTAGCCGAAGACCGGCTTTTTGCGGGCCCGGGGCCTGCGCCTGAAAAATGCAACGATCTCGACGTGGGGGGAGTAGCGGAATTGGTCGATCGGCTCGACCGAGACAAGCTCATAGCCGCCCGAGCAAAGAATAGCCGCGTCGCGGGCGAAAGTCTTCGGATTGCAGGAGACGGCGGCAATAAGCGGCACAGAGCTTGCCGCGGCCGCCCGCGCTTGGGCCTCGGCGCCGGACCGCGGCGGATCGAAAACGACGGCATCGTAAGCCTCGAGCTCATGCGGGGCGAGCGGTTGACGGAAGAGGTCGCGCTGGAGGGCCCTCACCTCGCGCAGCGCGGCTCCGGCGGCCGCCTTCCTCAAGGCCGCAAGCGCCGACCCGTCGCAATCGAAGGCGTCGACCTTTGCAAAGCCGGCAAGCCTCAGCGCAAAAGTCCCGATGCCGCAGAAGAGATCGGCGGCGCGCGTTGCGCCCGCCGCCTGGGTGCAGACCCTAGAACCGAGCGCTTCCTCTCCGGCGAGCGTCGGCTGGAGGAAAACGCCGGGCGGAATCTCCACCCAGGCCTTGCCAATCGCGACGGCAGGGTTGCGCGGAGAGATCAAAACGCGGCCGTGATTCGAAAGGCGCGCAAGATGGTGGGCCAGGGCGGCTTCTACGAGCGCCTGCGTGTGCGCGCTGCCAGTCGGGCCATGTCCTCTGATGTCAACGTCGAGGCCGGTTTGCGTTAAGGTGACGATGATGTCGAGCGGCCGGGCGGATGAGCGAAGTGTGTTGGCGATTGCGCGGGCGGCGGACAAGGCGCCCACCATTGCGGGCGCAAGCAGGGGGCAGTGGCTGATTTCGACGACCTCGTGCGAGCGCGTCTGCATGAAACCGGCGGCGGGCCGCCCGCCTGGATAGCGGACATGAAACACCGCGCGCCTGCGCCCCTCCCCATGCGCGTCGGTGAGTTCTGAAACCTCTGGTGCGAGTCCTGCCCGCCGCAAGGCTTCGACCACCAAATCGCGTTTCCATCGCAAGTAAGCCTCTGGCGCAAGCGTTTGCACCGCGCAGCCGCCGCAGCGCGCAAAATACGAACAGAAAGGCGCAATGCGGTCCGGACTGGTCGCAAGAGTTCTCTTTAAGCAGGCTCGCGAGCCCTCAACCTCGGCCTCAACGATCTCCCCCGCCAAGGCATAAGGTACGAAGATGCGACCGGCGTCGGTTCGCGCAATGCCTTCGCCGCGCTCGCTCAGGCGCTCGATCGTGAGCGTGCTGAGTATGTCAGGCATAGGCAGAGGAACCCTATGGGCACATCATCTTCCGTCGATTAGTCTAGCGCTTGACGGAAGCGAACGCCTCCGTCTCCTGCTGGCAGGTGCCGGTCAGACTCGAAACCTCCCCTGCCGGAGGAACATCGATGATGCATCGCTTCCCGCTCGCGCACCCGATTGCGCCATCCGTAGTGCAATAGAGCCGCTCGGCACACAAGAAGGCGTTGTCATCAAAAAAGGCGCCGATCAAGACAGTGCCAGACGGGCATGCATACCACTGCGTTGAGTCGGGTTTACCCCATCCGCACCATCGAAGAAAGGCGTACCTGCTGGCAGGAACGTCTGGTCGCGCTTGAGATAATTCGCCCACCCAAGGCCATTTTGATCAACATGAACCCCAGTTACAATTCGATTGCTGCCGCACCAATGCATGGTCCGGCCGTTGGTGTTTGGTTATCGGTCCTTACGCCGGAATCGCCAGCTTCGTTTGCTAGGCCAACCGGCGGAGCAACGAGCTGCACGCTCCAATCGCCTTCGCACAGCAGCCAATTATTGCCAACATGAACACCGGTGACAGCAAAACCGGGCGGGCAGGAATGCATGCCATTCCGCTGTGTTGGCGGTCCGCTTTGCCCGTCGACAAATTCGATGGCGAAGGCTTGAGAACTGAAGATCGCGAGAAAATATCCTAATGCCAAAAGCCGGTGCATAGCGGCTCTCGTTTTAGGCTCGAATGCCGCGCATCATGAAGCAGTTCTTCAAGAGTTGCTCTAAAGCTCAGGGCCGGAGCGGGGGCCCTCGCAAGACCGGCCGATCTGGAAATTATGCTAAGCGGCAAACTGCTGCTCTAGTCCCAGCTGCGGGTTGCTGCTAAATCCGCCGCTGGCCTTGCTCGCGCACAAGCCAATAAACGAATCCAAGCGCAAGCACTGCAAAGCCAAGGCCGAAAACGGCGAGCGGCCCAGCCGCAGTGACATCTAGGATTATGAATTTGCGAGCGATCGCAAGAATCGCAATCAAGATGACGATTCTCAATTGAGCGATGCTTTCTTTTTGTTCGAGGACACCAATGATCGTGTGGTTGAATTCAAGTGCGATGACCACGATCATGATCATTCCGAAGATTTCTTGGAAGATAACAAGATCTACTGGCGCGATGCCGCGGACAAAGATATCTTCGGCTACTTGCCGGGCGAGATGCAGGACGGCCGCAATAATGACGCCGCAGATGAGCAGGACGAGGACAAGAGCGACCGCTTGTTCGAAAACACGATATACATCCCGCGCCAATTTAGCGCCAGCAGCTTGCCGGGAGGGCCTAGGCCAGCTCCGGAATCCCTGCGGTCCTGTTTCCGTCTGATTAGCCATGCTCCACCCTCAACACAATCGCGCAGGAGCAGGCCAGGCGCTTAGATTGTAATGGCTAAGCAATTAGGCTCCGCGTTGCCTCCCTGTTGCGGCCAAGGGTTGCAAGCACCTTTGCGGTGATGGCCTTGGCGTCGAGGCCTGCCTTCGCGTAGAGCTTTTCAGGCTTATCGTGATCGAGAAAACAATCGGGCAGCACCATGGCCCGGAACTTAACGCCGCGCGCGCCAAGACCATCGAGCAGCCCTTCCTCTGCAAGCATTTGCATCACGAAAGAGCCGAAGCCGCCAATCGATCCTTCCTCGATCGTGATCAAGACCTCGTGGTGTGAAGCAAGCTGCAAGATAAGATTCCGGTCGAGAGGCTTGGCAAAACGCGCATCCGCGACCGTTGCCGGCACGCCGTAAGACGCAAGCTCCTCTGCGGCTTTGAGCGCCTCGGCAAGGCGCGTGCCGAGCGAGAGGAGCGCCACTTTGCTTCCCTCGCGGATGATTCGGCCGCGGCCGATGTCGAGCATTGTGCCCCGCTCGGGCAGCTCGACCCCGGCGCCATCGCCGCGCGGGTAGCGGAAGGCGATCGGCCCTTCGTCATAGGCGGCCGCCGTTGCCACCATATGCACGAGCTCGGCCTCATCGGCCGCAGCCATGACGGTCATGCCGGGCAGAATGCCAAGGAAAGAGACATCGAAGGAGCCCGCATGTGTCGCTCCGTCGGCGCCGACAAGTCCTGCGCGATCGATCGCAAAGCGCACTGGCAGCTTCTGGATCGCTACGTCGTGCACGACCTGATCGTAGGCGCGCTGCAAGAAGGTTGAGTAGATTGCGCAGAAGGGTTTGTACCCGTCAGTTGAGAGCCCGGCCGCGAAGGTCACCGCATGCTGCTCGGCGATGCCGACGTCGAAGGTGCGCTCGGGGAAAACCTTTTGAAAGTGATCAAGGCCCGTCCCGCTCGGCATTGCCGCCGTGATCGCAACGATCTTGTCGTCGCGGCGCGCTTCGGCGATGAGCGCGTCAGCAAAGACACGCGTGTAGGATGGCGCGTTCGCCTTTGGCTTCACCTGAACCCCGGTGACTACGTCGAACGTGTTGACACCGTGATATTTGTCGCTTGACGCCTCGGCCGGGGGATAGCCCTTGCCCTTTTGCGTCACGACATGGACCAGGATTGGCCCCATATCGTGGTCGCGCACGTTCTTCAGCACCGGCAGCAGATGGTCGAAGTTGTGACCGTCGATTGGGCCGACATAATAGATGCCAAGCTCCTCGAAGAGGGTTCCGCCAGCCCAAAAATTGCGCGCGAATTCCTCTGTCTTGCGGGCTCTATCGTAGATGAACTTCGGCAGATGCCGGCCAAGCTGCTTGACGGTCTCGCGCACCGAGCGGTAGGTGCCGCCGGAGGCGAGCCGCGCAAGATAGGCGGAGAGCGCGCCGGCCGGAGGCGCAATCGACATGTCGTTGTCGTTCAAGATGATGATGAGGCGCGAATGCATCGCGCCCGCGTTGTTCATCGCCTCGTAGGCCATTCCGGCGGACATCGCCCCGTCGCCGATGACACAGACGACATGGGATTTTTTGCCTGAGAGGGAATTGGCGACCGCCATGCCAAGCCCAGCCGAGATTGACGTGGACGAATGCGCAGCGCCAAAAGGATCGTACTCGCTCTCGGATCTTCTTGTGAAACCAGAAAGCCCCCCGCCACGGCGCAAGGTTCTGATACGGCTGCGCCGCCCAGTGAGGATCTTGTGCGGATAAGTCTGATGTCCGACATCCCAAACGAGCCGGTCGTTCGGCGTGTCAAATACATAATGCAGCGCGACCGTAAGTTCCACGACGCCGAGCCCCGCTCCGAGATGCCCGCCTGTGACAGAGACGGCATCGATGGTCTCGGTGCGCAGCTCATTTGCGAGCTGGACGAGATCGGCTTCGTTCAGACGGCGCAAATCCGCTGGCGTTGAGATCGTGTCGAGCAGGGGTGTCTTGGAGGGACTCATCAGCGGCGCCCTTTGAAAACAAGATCCGAAAAACACCCGGAACCGGGCAATACGAGAGCAATGAAAGGCTTCGACACCGGGATTAGCCTGATGTCTCAATTGCCCCGCCTATCCATAAGAATGGATAGCGAACAAGGTGCTAACTCGCAACTCCAACGGATCCTTTGCCGGGGCCGAGGGCTCCGATAAGTCTCGTGCCGCGGCTTTTCGGCCACAGTCGATGCGATTGTGAACAAATTTCGCTTAAAGTGCAGCTTTATTGGGGCTTGACCAGGGATCGGCAAGCGCCTCGAAATCAGTTACGTGCGGTTTGGCGCGCGCCGGTCCGGCATTTCATTCTGCGGCTTACAGCCACCTTGAGGCAACCAGCCTGCGAGTGGCGCTACTCAGCCGCAGCGCTGTGCCTCCCGCGGCGGCCAAGCGCATCCGCCAAGGCTCCCGCCGCCTTGGCAAGATCCGATGCGACCTGAGCGAAACGATTGTTTTTCTCGATCGCCCATTCATCCATGTAAAGAGCGCGGCTCACTTCAATTTGGATTGCATGGAAGCCCTTTGCCGGCCTGCCGTAATGCTCGGTGATGTAGCCTCCAGCGTAAGGCCTATTGCGCTGAACGGTGTAGCCGCAGCCGCGCAGCGCCTCCTCAAGCGCCTCGACGAGGGCTCCGGCGCAGCTCGACCCATAGCGGTCGCCAAGCACGATATCGGGTCTCCTGTGCGTCTCGCCGGCTGGGTTCAAAAGTGCGGATCCGGTCCGCGTGATTCCGGAGGGCATCGAATGGCAATCGACGAGCACGGCGATCCCGAAGATGCGCCGCGCAGCTTCCATTAGCTCGTGCAAGCAGGCGTGATAGGGCTTGTAGAGCTTTTCGATCCTTGTGATCGCTTCCTCGACCGGCACCCGGCCGGAATAAATCTCCTGCGACTGACCGGCGATGCGGGCAATCGTGCCAAGGCCGCCCGCAACGCGCAGGGAGCGGGTGTTCGCGTAAGGCGGCAGGCGGCCTTCGAACATTCGCGGGTCGAGCTCATAAGGCTCACGATTGAGGTCGAGATAGGCTCTCGGGAATCGTGCCTTGATGAGCGGTGCGCCGAGCGCTGCAGCGCCCGCGAAGAGTGCGTCCACATAAGCGTCCTCGGCCCGCCGCAGCACGGCCAAATCGAGCCGGGTCGCGGCGAGGAAACGGCGCGGGTAGACATTCCCCGAATGCGGTGAGGAGAAAACGAGAGGGGTCGAAGGGCGGGCAGGGCCCGCGACCTCAAATGGAGGGTCGAGTTCTGGCTCGTGCGGCTCTACCTTGTCCTGCACGGGATCAGCTCCAGGCGTTTTCGCCGCAGGGCCGCCGGAAAGGCTGGGCTCTGGGCTTTCCCGGCGCATCCCCCCGGAGAAAGCCAGCCGGCGTTAACCAATGTGTCAACGGCATCGTACTCTGTCCAGACCGGCGAGCCGGAAAGCTTGGGCCAAAGGCGGTGCAAGCCGCCTCAGCCGGCGCGATTACGGCGAAAAGGCAAAAGCGCCAAGATCGTGCGGCGCTTTGCGGGGCTTGTTCCTGATGTCCTGCGCCGGAACGCCCCACGCCTCATCTGCCGCCCCAATCGCGGGACTGCCGGGCATGAGAGAGAAGTCCCGGGGGGCATTCTTGAACAGAGGATCAGCACCGAGGAGATTGCCATTCCCGGCGGTGATGGGGGCACCGCCCGGAGCGACCCTAATGAGAGATTCGGGCTTTAGAGGAGTAACGCCGTCGCTTTCAATACCATAGGCCAGATTCGAAACCCAACGGTTGCCCGTCTCATGATGGGGGCCAGGGTCATCATCGAGAGCGGTGACGCCGGGCGGCGGTCCAGGTGCCGCATAGGCAATATTGTTTGCCAATACAGTATTGTTCGCTTGGGCAGCAAATATTTCGCCGCGCGCGAAGGTAATCGACGGGTCTTGTGTGTTGTGATAGCAAGTGTTGAAGCGGACGGTGGCATTGCTGCTTTGATAGATCGCGATACAAGAGCCGCCGTTTCCAAAAATAACATTATTTTCGATGAGAGTGGCGTTAGGATAGGAATAATGATCTAGCTGGTCCATTATGATCCCGGTGCCTTCTGTATGTTCAAAATCACCAAAGTTAATATTGTTATAAATTTTATTATTTGTAAAAAAGTTGTGGTAGCCAGGCTTCGTGTCGAAGGCATAGGCGCGCCACATCGTAAGCGGCGAGCCGTTGATATAACCAGCGGTATTGTGGATCGTGTTCCCGCTTGCGGTGATATAATCGGTGTGATTGGCGATGGCGATGCCTGAGGAGCCCGTGTCATGGATCAGGCAATTGAGGATCTTGATGTGATGCGTGATGTTGTCCGGCTTACCTTGAATAAAAAATCCAGCGTTTGGCGCCGCTGCACTGTTTTCAAAATATTCCTCGAAACCGTCGAAAATTATATAGGAGCTAAATTGAATCCCGATGTTATGGAACTTCGCCCAGCGGCTGCGGGGCAGCGTAATTTTGGCCTTAAGCGGCACGGCCGAGCGGAACACGAGATAACCGGTTTCGCTATCGGAGGAGCCCCCCATTAATCCTAGATAGAGCAGTTCTGAGTAGGTTCCCGGCGCGACATTGACGCATATGCCCCCGTGCCCGTAGCCTGCAAACTCGATAACGGCGCGGCGGATGGTCCGCCATGCCGACTGAGGAGAAGCGCCTTGATTGGAGTCCGAGCCGACCGTGCCGTCGACGTAATAGTTGGTCACGCAGGTATAGGGCGGAGGGAGATGCGGGTAAGCCGTGGCCGGAGAGGCGTGCGCGCGAGGCAAGCCCATGGCGGCTAGGGAAAGGAAAAGGGAGAGGAAAATTCGCATGGCTCTGATTTCCGGAGGCATGATTCCCATCGCGCTCGCAGCCGCGTGCCGCGCCCAAACCTCGCAGAAGGCAGCGCTCTGCGGCGATTTCGAGGCCTGGACGCTCGTGTTACGGAAAAACTAACGAATAATGCAAAAGAAGCTTATTTTCATTCAATTTTTACCTGGCAGGCCTTTTGATGGCGTGACCTGGCGAGGCTCCTCATGAACAAGAAAGTTGCAAACGGCCCGGTCAGCTCAAAGATTTTGCTGGCCGAAGATGATCAGGACATGCGGCGCTTCCTTTCCAAAGCACTGCAGAATGCCGGATTCGGCGTTGCTTCCTTTGATAATGGAATGGACGCCTATCGCAGGCTGCGCGAAGAACCTTTCGAACTCCTTCTCACCGACATTGTCATGCCAGAAATGGACGGAATTGAATTGGCGCGCAGAGCGACCGAGCTCGATCCCGATATCAAGGTCATGTTCATCACTGGCTTTGCGGCCGTTGCGCTCAATCCCGACAACAATGCCCCTCCGCAGGCGAAGGTCCTCTCCAAACCTTTCCACTTGAAAGATCTGGTGAGTGAAGTGCAGCGCCTTCTTGCTGCCTGAGATGGAGCTATTATTGCCGCTGATACGCCCGCCGGGCGCGCTCCGCTTCTATTAAAACAGCCCGATGAGACGCATGCAGCGCATTCTGCATTACCTCTGCCTCGCCCTCGCCGTTCTCGGCCCGGCCCAAGCTAGCGCCGCAGGCTTTGCGGAATGCCTTGCCGGTCTTCGCGGCGCCGCGTTCGCCGGCGGGGTAGATGGCGGGACATTCGATCGCGCAACGCGCGGGCTCACGCCCAATCCCGAGGTCCTTTCCCTTGCTGAGGCGCAGCCGGAATTCAAGATCCCGATCTGGGATTACCTTGCTGGCCTTGTCGACGAAGAGCGCGTGAACGATGGCCGTTCCATGCTCGCGCGGTGGGGCCAGGCATTCGCGGCGGCTGAAAGACGCTATGGCGTGGATAAAGCTGTCATCGCGGCCGTATGGGGGGTCGAATCGGACTATGGCCGTGGATTCGGGACGCGTCCCATCGTGCAGTCTCTCGCCACGCTCTCCTGCGGTGGCAGGCGGCAGGGCTATTTCCGCTCGGAGTTCATTGCGGCGCTTAAAATCCTGCAGCATGGCGACATCGATCCGGCACAATTCAATGGCTCCTGGGCTGGGGCTTTCGGTCACACGCAGTTCATGCCCTCAACCTTCTTGAGGGATGCGGTCGATCTCGATGGCGACGGCCGCAAAGACCTCATCAACTCGGTCCCGGACGCGCTTGGCTCAACCGCCGCTTATTTGCGCAAAAGCGGCTGGCTTCCCGGAGGCGATTGGGGTTTTGAGGTCCGCCTGCCAGAAGGTTACGCTGGCCCCTCTGGGCGGAGCCGGAAGGAGCCAATGGCCGCCTGGGCGGCGCGGGGAATCACGCGGATCGATGGCAGGCCGCTTGGCAGCGGCCCGAAGGCCGGGCTTCTCTTGCCCGCGGGCCCCAAGGGCCCCGCTTTTCTCGTCACCCATAATTTCGATGCGATCTATTCCTACAATGCGGCCGAATCCTATGCCCTCGCCATTGCACTGTTGTCCGACAGGCTGCGCGGGCGGCATGGGCTCGTTGCGGGCTGGCCGACGAATGATCCTGGCCTGTCGCGCGCAGAGCGGCGCGAGCTGCAAACGCTTCTCATGCGGCACGGTTACGATCTCGACGGCAAGTCCGATGGGGTCATCGGAGCAAAGACAGAGCACGCGATCTACGATTTCCAATCTCGCGCCGGCCTGCGCCCGGATGGCCGGGCCTCACTCTCTGTGCTGACAGCACTGCGGGCTCGCTGAGCACAGTCCGGAGGTCTATTCTCAGAAGTGCAGGAAATTTAGAGCCTGCTTGTTGCATTCGGGGTGGGCCCCGGATGCTTGGCAAAGTCTGCGTCATTTGGCTGCTGCGCAAGGCCGCCGCTTGGATGAGGCCGGTTGCTGGCGATTCGGCGCCGGGTGCTTGAGTTTGAGACTGGCCGTGATTGTTTGCGGCCCGCGCCCCGGGCTCGATGGCGCGATCACTCTCCTTGGCGTGGCGCCTTGACTCAAGGAGGCGAGCCGCGCGCCGGTCCATGTCTTGCGAAAGGCGCTCCGGCAGCGCGAACGGGGAGTGGGCCCCGGAGGGCGAGGACAAGGCCGGAGGTGCGGCGAAGAGGCCGCCTGGGCGCAGGTAAACTTCCGGCCGAGTGTTTCCAGAGTATAGCGAATCTCCTAACCCCGCCATTCGGCAGATGAAGCGTTAAGCTGTGACTATTGGGGCCCTCGGCCCTGGCAAAGCCGACGAAGACGATCGTCGCAGCGCCGGCCAAATCGTACGTTGGACGGTTCTCATGACAACCTTCTCCAGACAGAACCCGGGAGAGATCCCGGCCAAGGGCAAATAGGTTGAAGAAAATGTAGCCGGCAGGCCCCACCGCGGCTCATTCCAATCCCGACAAGCCCAAGAAAATTCAACTAATGTCCCGGCCCTTCAGCAGGAATTCAGGATCGCGGCGCCATAGTCTGGGGGATGAACCTGGAGGAATTGCAGAATGAAGACAATCCTTGTCCGCACGGCGCTCATTGCCGGAATTGCGCTTGGCGCCGCCATTCCCGCCCAGCGAGGCGCTGCCGCCGCCCCTGTTATCGATCAAAGCCCGGCTGCTCCAGAATTGTCTGCGCCAATGATTGAGAAAGCCTATTGGGTCTGCGGCCCTTACCGCTGCTGGTGGCGCCCTCGCTGGCATTATTGGCATAGGCGCCATTACTGGCGCGGCTATTATTGGCACCGGCCCTATTGGCGGCGCCATTATTGGCATAGGCCCTATTACCGGCACCGGTGGCATAGATGGCATCGCTGGCATTATTATTGAGAGGGGCTCGATGAGGGCGGCGCGGTGCGCCGCCCTCGCGCAAACGGAGTCCTCGCCCTGTTGCGCGAAGCGGTCTCTATCTGTAACTTGGTTAAGACATTCGGATATAGCCGCCAACCGTCCCAAACTGCGGAACAGTTCGAGCCCGTCGCGGTGTAGTCCTGATCGTCTTGCTGGGCGGCTCCTTGCGCAGAGAAGCGCTGGATCGTGCCGAAGCCGAACAAAAGGCCGCGCTTTGTCACGGCCGGCTCTGTCCCCAAGCGCCTCTTGGCCAACCACTGGACGAAAGCGCCTGGAATTGGCGCGGGCGTTGCCTAAAAGCACTCGATGCGCGGCCCCGAGCTGTGCTGGAGCGGCAGCAGCTACCCTGTCCGAGACTCTCCCGTTTGCCTAGCCATCCGGCGCAGTTGTCGCTGGCGGCCTGCGGGATTCGAACCCTCCAGACCGTTTAAGCGGTCTTACGGAAGATGGAAATCGACTTCGATCAGGATGGGTGGCAATTTGTGGCCGTCCGCTGCCGTTTGTTCACTTTATTCGTCGGTCCAGCGATGCCCTTTGAATCGTCAGGAATTATGGCGCGCCTCGCCTAATTAGAAATAGGTTGCCATGCGAACCAGATTGATTCTCATCGCCGCCCTAGCCATCGGGGCTTTCGCCTCTGCCGCATATATCGCATACCACGCCCGCCCGCGCGTTGGGGTCGATTGGGAGCATCGGCGATTCATGCTGCCGCCGGGCGAACTGCCGCCGCGTTTCCAAAAGCCGCAGGGCGCGGATGAAATTTGGTACGAACAGCCAGAGCAGGGAAGGGAGATCTAATCGCAGATGATGGCGCCAAGCGGCGGGATGGCGGGATCGGCGAGAATGCCAGACGTGATTTCTGGGCGGCAACTCATTGGCGCCCTTGGGCGGATGAGGCGCAAGGGCAAAGGGAACAGATGCGCCAGGATCCATTAGCAAAGGTGAGGGAATTTCTGCAATGGTGGGCCGGGAGGGACTCGAACCCCCAACCAGACCGTTATGAGCGGCCGGCTCTAACCGATTGAGCTACCGGCCCGGAAATCTGCCGGGAAGTGCCGCTTAGACCTTTTGCGCCTGCGGAGCAACTTCCTGCCCACTCAGCGCGGCGCCTTCTTGGCCAGAATGCGCTGGAGTGTGCGCCGGTGCATATTGAGGCGGCGCGCGGTCTCCGAGACATTGCGGCCGCAAAGCTCGTAAATCCGCTGGATATGCTCCCACCGCACGCGGTCGGCGGACATCGGATTTTCCGGCAGCTCTGGCTTGTCCTGGCGCGTTGCCATCAGAGCATTGAAGATCTCATCGGCATCGGCGGGCTTTGCTAAATAATCGAAGGCTCCGAGCTTGACCGCCATGACGGCCGTGGCGATGTTGCCGTAGCCCGTCAGTATGATTCCCCGCGCATCCGGGCGCTTGGCTTTGAGCTCGCGAATAACATCAAGCCCATTGCCATCGGTGAGCCGCATGTCGATGATCGCATAAGCCGGAGGATTTGCTGCAATCGCCGCGAGGCCTTCGGCCACCGATTGCGCCGCCGTGACCGCAAAGCCGCGCTGTTCCATGCTGCGGCAAAGGCGCATCAGAAACACGCGGTCGTCATCGGCGATCAGCAGCGTGCGGTCGGGCCCAAGGCCCTCTGCGCCCGCCTCTGCGCCCGGGCTTTCGGCTTTGCCGGGCTCGGGAAATTCGTTCTTCATCTCAGCCGCTTCGCTTGGACCATTTCCGCGGCAAAATCAACAAGGAAAGCGGCAAGCTCCTTCTGGCTTGTCTGCGCCGTCCGGTCCGCGCGGGGCCAGTCCTTAGGCCGCGTTCATTATTCCGCCCGGAGACTCTCCGGCCCTGCACTCAAAGGCTGCCCGCTCCCAAGAGACTGTGACCACCGCGCCTGTCGCGGGCGGCTCGCGATTTTCGATCTTGACGGACGCGCCAGACCGCTCGAGCATGGTCTTGGCGATAAAGAGGCCAAGACCCAGTCCCGAACCTTCTTCTTGCTTCGCGCGCCGGTCGGCCCTCGTCGTCACATAGGGCTCTCCCACACGCCTCGCTACCTCGGGCGAAAAACCAGGCCCGTTGTCCTCGATGACGATTGCCACCCGGCTGCTGTCCCACTGCGCCAAGGCCTTCACCTCCGAGGACGCAAAATCGACCGCATTTTCAATCAAATTGCCAAGGCCATACATGATCCCCGGGTTGCGCCGGCATGAGGGCTCCGGGCCTTGGCCTTCCTTGAGGATCGAAATCTTGACCCCGAAGTCCCGGTGCGGGAGCGCAACTTCCTCGATCAGACCGCTCAGAGTCATTGTGTCAAGAAATTCGCCCGGATCGCCGCCCAGCGAGGCAAGCTTACCTAGAATCGCCCGGCACCGGTTCGCCTCCTGGGCTAAGAGCGAAACGTCTTCCTCGATGTGGTCCCCTGGCAAAAGCTGCTTTTGCAGCTCCTTGACCACGAGCGTGATGGTTGCGAGCGGTGTCCCAAGCTCATGGGCTGCCGCCGCGGCAAGGCCGTCGAGCTGCGTTAAGTGCTGCTCGCGCTCGATAACAAGTTCCGTCGCCGCCAGGGCATCGGCGAGCTTGCGCGCCTCGATGGCCACGCGCGAGGCATACACGGCAGCAAAGGCGGCTCCGATCACGATCGCAAACCAAATCCCGGCATCGTAGATAAAGGGAAGCTCAAGCTGCTCTCCTGGAAACCAGGGCAGAGGATAGTGCTTGAACGTGAGGACCGTAGCTGCCGCGGCCATTAGCCCGGTCAGGACCGCAGTCAGCCGTCCGGAAAGAGAAACCGCCGAGATCATGATCGGCGCGAGGTAAAGCATCGAAAAGGGGTTCTCGATCCCTCCAGTGAGGTAAAGAAGCGCGGTGAGCTGGAGGATGTCGAATGCGAGCAGCATCGCTGCGGGCAAATCGTCGAGCCGGTCGGCGCGGCTAAAGCGCAATTTCAGGCCGATGTTCAGCCAAGCCGAGGCGGCGATAATCACAAAGCAGGGGACAAACGGCAGCGAGAACCTGAGCCCAAAATAGGTCACAAGCAGCGCCGCCGTTTGACCCGAAAGCGCGAGCCAGCGCAATTTCACAAGCGTATCGACCCGCAGCCTGCGCGAGCGCTGTCCCAGGTCGATGGAGATCAACTCGGCCATGGTGCTCCTTAGCCCGGCGCGGGGGAAAGCAATAGTCCTCTCGCTAAGCCTGCCCGCGGCCAGCGGGATACCTCGGAGCTTGCGCGCTCCCCGGCGGCCCGGCTGCTGCTACAAGCCCTCGAAGATCACGCCTGCGAGCAAAGCGGCATAAGCGGCCGCCATCACCCAAAACCGGTGCGTGCTGACGAAATGACCCGCGAAGGGCAGCCGGGTGTAGAGCGAGGCGATGGCAGCGCCCGCGAGGATCAGCGAGAGAAAAAAGATAAGCCGTCCCGGCGGGGTCAATCTGAAGCGCATGGGAACGAAGGCAAGGCGGGAGTTTCGCCAACTCTGTTATGGCTCATCGTCACTTAGCCGGGGCGCAGCACCCGCCGCAACGCGCGGCAGGATGTGCATGGCGGGCAGGCCGCTTGCTCCGGCCGCAGCCGCTTCGTCAGCTGGCCGCCGGTCGATCTGCGCAAGCAGAGCCAGTGCTGCGGCGGCTGCTGCGAGCAGGAGCACGAGCGCGAGCGAGACATGAAACTGCCGCCTTGCATCCTGCGCATTGCAGGCCCGGACAAAACCGGCCTCTGACTTTGGTTCGAACTGCTCCGCAAGCTGCATGCCGCCCCCCAACGCTGCAGACGCTTCTCTGATAGTCCCGTTTTTATGTCCGCGCACCGCAAAAGCCGGTTCAATCTTAATGGCCTCTAAATTTGCCCGGCCGCCGCCCGGGGGCCAGCCGCCTTTCCGGTTGCCTTCGAAGCGCTTCCTACCTAAGTTCGCCGCGCCGGGCGCGCGGTCCGGCTTCCCCCCGTTTTTCCACACCGGAGCTTTCAGCAATGTCTTTTCTCGCCGAGGCCGTTTTGCGCATCAAGCCGTCCGCGACGATCGCGGCTTCGCAAAAGGCGCGCGAGCTGAAAAATGCGGGGCGCGAGATCATTTCTCTATCGACCGGCGAGCCCGATTTCGACACGCCGGACAACATCAAAAGGGCGGCGATGGCCGCGATCGAGCGCGGGGAGACCAAATATACGCCAGTTGCCGGAATCCCCGAGCTGCGCGAGGCGATCGTGCAAAAATTCAAGCGCGAGAATGGGCTCACCTACAAACCCTCGCAGGCGATCGTTGGAACCGGTGGCAAGCACATTCTCTTCAATGCGCTGCTTGCGACCGTCAATCCGGGCGACGAAGTCATTATTCCGGCGCCCTATTGGGTGAGCTATCCTGATATGGTCATGATCGCGGGCGGCACGCCCGTCACGGTCGAGACCAGCATGGAGCATGGTTTTAAGCTCCAGGCCGAGGCCCTCGACAAGGCGATCACGCCAAAGACCAAATGGCTGATCCTGAACTCGCCCTCAAACCCTTCAGGCGCGGCTTATACCTGGGCGGAGCTCAAGGCGCTGACCGATGTGCTGCTGCGCCATCCGCACGTCTGGACTCTAAGCGACGACATCTACGAGCACCTGACCTACGGCGATTTCAAATTCGCAACGCCCGCGCAGGTCGAGCCTGAGCTGATCGAGCGCACGCTGACCATGAACGGCGTGTCGAAAGCCTATGCAATGACCGGCTGGCGGATCGGCTATGCGGCAGGCCCTGAGCATTTGATCAAGGCGATGGACACGCTCCAGGGCCAGCAGACCTCGGGCGCGTGCTCGATTGCGCAATGGGCCTCGGTCGAGGCGCTGAATGGCCCGCAAGATTTCATGGCCGAGCGGCGCAAGATTTTCGAGACGCGGCGTGATCTTGTCGTCTCGATGCTTAATCAGTCGAAATATTTGAGCTGCCCCGTGCCCGAGGGCGCGTTCTATGTCTATCCCTCATGCGCCGGGGCGATCGGCAGAAAGACCCCCGAGGGCCGCGTGATCAACGACGACGAGGAGTTTGCGACCGCGCTTCTTGAGGCCGAAGGCATCGCCGTAGTGCATGGCTCGGCCTTCGGCCTTGGCCCGAATTTCAGGATTTCCTATGCGGCCGCAACCGAGGTGCTGGCCGACGCGTGCGTCAAAATCCAGCGCTTTTGCGCATCGCTAATGTGAGGGTGCCGGGCTAACAAAAGCGCTTTTCGGGGAGCAAGGTTGTCCGCCTGGACGGCACCATAATCGGTAATCCAGATGCCTGTAAGATGGGCTATTTGCTTCCGGTCTTACCATTGGTTTTGCGCGGCGCAGCCGTAACTTCGGCAGGTGCTGACTGCTTTGGTGCGCGCGGCACGGCGGTTGTCCCGGCAGCCGCGGCCCTTTCGGTCAAGAAGAAAAATTGGCCCTCGCTCAAGGTCGCGACTCCTATGCTCTTATACTGCGGCGTTTGCGGGCGGGGGCTAAATTCAGGAACTTTGTGGAAGAGGTAATTTCCTAGTTCTTCGGCGGAGACGATACCCTGGTGATATTTGTCCGCCTCGCCGCGCAGACCGCGCAAGAGCAGGGTGGCAAAGGTGCTATCGGCCGCGACCTCCTCGTTCTGCCGTCCCGCCGTGATGTAATAACGCATCGGCTTGCGCAAGAGCGTGCGGACGTTGTCGAAATCGTTGGGCGCAGGCTCTCCGGGCTCAGGCCCCATGGTCTGAAACAGAGATCCCGAAAAGCAAGAGTCAAAGACCATCAGCACATGCCGTGCTCTGGTCTGCCTGCTCCAAGAATCGACCTCGAAGAAGGAGATTGCTTTCACCACAGATGTGCCGGGCGTGTTTCTTCCCGTGATGTAGCCGTCACTATCGCGCGAGGTTTCGTTGAAGGCGGTGAAGCCGTGACCAGAATAATAAATGAACAACCGCTCGCCGGGCTTATTCCATTGGCCCAGCAAGAAATCGCTCATCTTTTCGCGCAGCTCGGCGGCCGTTGGATTGAGCACGGCTTCCACGGTCTCGAAATAAGGTGCGAGCCCGTCTTTGAGGTCATCGAGATCCCGCTTTACATTCGGCAACGGGGTCCAGCCGCTCTTGGAATCATAGTCCGAAACGCCAATGAGGAGCGCATGGCCGCGGTGATCCAATGCCTGTTGGATGTCCTCCGGCACCTCCAATTTGGTGGCTTCGATTATGGCCTGTTTTTGTTTCTCCTTCTCGGCTTTATCGCGCGCCTCCTGCTCCGCGCGCAAGGCCGCTTCTTTCGCGCGCCTGGCCTCCTCGGCAAGCGCGGCAAGCCGCTCCTTGGCAAGCTTCTGCGCCGGTCTCGCGAGTCCCGCATCGACATCGGCGGAAAGGCTCGCTGCTTTTTCAAAATCGGCTTTGGCTTTTGCCAAATCGCCCATCTTTTCGAAATTTAAACCGCGGCCCGTGAAAGCTGCAGCGAAATCCGGCAAGATGAGAATGGCCTCGTTGAAATCCTTCATGGCACGATCGAAGTCGCCCGACTCCCGCAAAGTATCGCCGCGGAAGGTCAGGGCAATCGGTGAGTGCGGATTGAGCTCCACGGCTTCGTTGAGGTCGTTTAGCGATCCCCATAAATCCCCTTTGAGGCGCTTGAGCATGCCGCGGTTTGCCCAGGCGAGATAGAATTTCGGATTGAGCAGCATGGCCTCGTCGCAATCGGCGATCGCCTCCTCGAGCTTGCCTTGGTCTTTGAGGGCAAGGGCGCGGTTGTTGTAGGCTTCCTCGGATGGGCCAAGCTCGATGGATTTGTTGTGATCGGCGAGCGATTTTGCAAAATCGCCCTGGAGCCGCCACGCCTCTCCCCGGCGGGTATAGGCGCCCGCGTTTTTTGGATCGAGGCGGATCGCTTCATTGTAGTCGGCGATTGCGCCTTTGAAACCGGCCTTATCCATGCGGGCAGAAGCGCGGTTCATGTAACCAAGCGGCTCGTTCGGCGCGAGGCTAATCACCTTGCCATAATCGGCAATCGCCAGGTCGAGCTGGCGCGTGAAATGATAGGCGAGCCCCCGGTTGATGTAGGCCTTCACATATTTTGGATCGATAGAAATTGCTTTGCCAAAATCAGAAATTGCCCGGGAATACTCCTCCTTGCTGAACAGCGCCGTGCCTCGCGCATTGTAGAGCTCGGGAGATTTGTCATTGAGGCGAAGCGCTTGATTGAAGTCTGCGATGGCCGCATCGTAGTTGCCTTGCATTTGGCGGGTGATCCCGCGGTTCTTTAGCGCGTCCGCAAATTTTGGATTCTGGTTGAGGGCGCTCGTGAAATCCGCAATGGCATCGTCGAGATAGCCCTTGCGCACCTTGGCTGCCCCGCGAAGATTATAGATCTCGGCGAGATTGGCTCCTGTTCCCGGATGGTCGAGAACTTGCGTGCACGCAGGAATGCGGAGATCCGGATCGGCGAGCGCGTTGGTGCATAATTCGAGGTCCCCCGCCGCAGACGGGCGCGTGGCAAGCAGCAGGAGCAGCCCGCTTGCAAAGAAGCTTAGCAAGCAATCAAGGTGAGGGCGGCTGGCGAGCATATTGGAAGCCTCGGCGAACCGCATTCGGCCAACGGCGTGTCTAATATACAACAGACTTTAATCAAATAAGCGTTATCATTGCATCCCTCGAATATGGGAGGGAGCCGGTATGCAGGGCACATTTCCAAAGCTTATGCTGGCACCGATTGCTGGATTGATGTTTGTCATCATTGAACATCCGGCAGAACTACGGGCGCAGACGATATTTTGCCCGTCGACTTTTGTGGGTGGTCCTCCCGTTGTCCTGGCGAATGGCTCGTGCACCGATGGCTCAAGTGGCGCTTTCTCAGGAGCTGCCCTTGCCGGCCAGGCGCTCAGCTCTTTGTCGGAGACGACAACACAAGAGACCACCAAGAGTGTTGTCAAATCCATTGTCGAGCGGCGCGAGCAAGAAAGGATGCGCTGCCCGGAAGGGTTTAGGCGGGTCGACGGAAGTTGCGAGCGGATTGCGCCTCCGGTGGCGGAAGCCGCCCCCGTCCCGCCCCCCGCACCGCCAGAAGAACGCGTAGCCAAAAAGGCTAAGAAGCCTAAGGCGGCGGCCCCACCCAAAGAGGTGGTTGCGCCCCCCGTGAAAATCGTGCGCGGTGCACCCCTGCCACCTGCACCTCCTGCACCGGCCTTAATGCCTCTGCCAATCGAAGCCCCTGTCCGGTTTGGGACCTGGACCCAGGTCTATGGCGATTATCAAAAACGCGACGCAGCAGGCCCCGGTATCTTAAACTGCTGCATAGTAGGGGGAATACCTTTTAATGGGGTTCAGCCGGTGCTTGCTCTGGACGTCCAAAGCCGCACAGGTACGGTCGGCTTTCTAGCCGGCGCCGATGTCACCTCACATGGTCTTTTTTCCGCGGATGATGCGCTGATCATCGGTGCGACCGGCGGCTACGTATCGTCAACTCTCAACCTGAACACCACTGCTGTCTCAATAACTCAGCCACTAGTCGGCACGGGTATGACTCGGTTACACGCAAATCTGTCCGGGCCGACAGGAGGTCTCTACGCCACCTACTTCAATCGTGGTTTTTCAGCAGATTTCACTCTGAAAGCCGACGCGCTCACTCTCAATGAGACATTCAATGACTTGCTTGCCACTACCGGCCGTGGCGGAAACGGCAACTTCCCTATTTCTCCTCCGCCCTTTATTCTATTTGGGGGCAGCGGCTCGGTCGATTTGCTCAATACGACCGTTGCAGGAAACCTGAATTACCGCTTTGATCTTTATCCAAACTTCTGGGTCGAGCCGACGGTTGGCTCCCTCTATACCAATTCGAGCTATGGCGGCGGTGCCGCCCAGCTCGGGCTCGACGACGGCAATCTTGTTCGGGTGCAAGGAGGCGCGCGCTTCGGCACTACGACTCTACTCAACAACGTCCTCGTGACAGCCGTGCTGACCGGGCTCGCCTATGACGACGTCCTGGTCTCGGGCGGGTTTATCCCTGTCGGCGCATTTGCCGGCAATAATCTGCTGGTACGGTCCGACCAGGGTTTTGTCCGCGGGCTCGGCATTCTCGCCTTGAATCTAGATTTTGGAAATGGACTCACATCGTTCGTGCAGGGCGACGTTTACGGCGGTGCACACCTCATCGGCGCAGGCGGCAAGGCTGGCGTGCGCTATCAGTGGTGAGAGGGTGGTACGTGTGGTGAGAGGGTGCAAAGAGAATTGCTAGCTCGAGCCGGACTATTGCAACAAAATCTCTAATCGATCCATTATTAGCGGCGCCGTTCTGATCGGATTTGAGCCTGCCCGTCCGCTGCGAAAGCTATGGTTTGGATGGCCGGCTCAAGCGGGTCCGGAAAGGCGTTGGATTTTCCAAGGTGAACTGCAAGCCAAGCTTTGGAAAAGCCACTCGAAGTAGCCTTGCCGCTGCGCTGAAAGTATGAAGCGGCAAATTATCCTTGTGCGTCCGCGCGCATAAAGCGGCTTATGATTTCAATCTCCCGTCTCCTCATTCTGAGCACGATGCTTTGCCTTGCCGCCTCTGGGGCTGCGCAGGCGGTCTGCCAGGGACACGATCTTTTCCCGGTGCTAAAATCGCAAGCGCCTGCGGCCTATGCCGCGATCGAGGCCGCGGCAAGCGCGATGCCGTTTCGCTACGGCAAACTGTTTCGCCTCTCCCGGGCCGGGACAGAGCCCTCCTATCTCTTTGCTACTCTGCATTTGTCCGATCCTCGGGTCATAACATTTGCGCCCGCCGTGCGCGATGCGATTGCCCATTCCAAGATCGTGCTCTTGGAAACCATCGAAACGGGGGAAGTGCTCCGCCGCGCGATCGCCAAGAACCCCGCCGCTTGGCGGCGTGCCATATTGGCGCGCGAAGATGAAAGGGCTGGCCGATTGCTGAGCAAAGCGGATTTCGCCGAGCTCGAAGCCTATGTGGCACGCAGGGGCTTTGCTGAATCGGCAGCGCGCGAGTTCAAGCCATCAACTCTGTCGTTCCTCCTCGACCAGCCTGATTGCGCGCCGAGAGGGCCTCAAGCAAATCCTTACGTGGACAAGATGGTTGCTGATCTCGCGCGCGAGAACAAGGTCGAGACTGCCGGCCTTGAATCGATGGCCGAGCAGCTCGATGTTCCAAACGGCCTGCCGCGCGAAACCGGGCGCGATCTGCTCGTTGCCGTGCTGCGCCAAGCCGAGCATGGGGCGGATGTCGCAGAGACCGCGATCGAGCGCTACCGCGAAGGCGACATTGGCGGCCTGCTTGCATGGATGCGCTCGGAGGAGCCCATTCCCGGAGTTCCCCAGGCGCAGATTCCGCCAGCGTTCCTCGACCGGCTGATCACCTTTCGCAATGTTCGTATGCGCGAGCGCGCTCTGCCGTATCTAAGTCAAGGCGGCGCGTTTATTGCCGTCGGCGCGGCTCATTTACCTGGGAGAGAAGGCCTTTTGTCTTTATTCGAGAAGGAAGGCTATCGCATTGAGAGGCTGGAGTGACGGGGGCGGTTAGCCGCTGTGTGCCTGGGCTGTGAAGATCCGCTTGAGATAATCCTCCGTAGCCAGTGCCGAGCGAATGGTTTCCATAGAACCATCCGTGCGGATCACCATAACGAGATCGGCTTGCAGGGATTGGTCGTGATGAATGTTCGCGGGAGTTGTGCGCGTATCGATCACCACTCCGCCATATTCATGACGCCGCAGCATCTCCTGCACGGCCGACCAGATCGAGGGAATCGAAAGCACGCCGATCACGAGATAGATGACCGGAATAGCCTTGCCGGGCTGGCTGCGCGCCTTCAGAGCTCCGGCAGAAGGAGAGGTGTCCTCTTGCACATTAAGGTCTGCGCGTTCATCGCCTGGCAGTGTGTTGAGCGCCTGCTGATCCAATTGGATTTGGACTTGCGCAGACTCTTGGGCCGAAGTAGAGCCCGATGCAAAGGCCGCAATGCAAGCACCAGTCAGTGACACGAGCGCAATTCTGCGGCTGAAATGGGGGGCTCTGGCATTCCCAGGAGGGGACATCGCGTTCCTGGCAGACAAGTTACCTTTTGCAGGATAGACGCATGATGGCTATCTCGTCAACGAGCGCGAATTGCCCAAGGCTGATGTTGATTTTTTTTCGCAAAATCTCAGTGCGCCAATCTCTCCAAGAGATCGCGCACATGCACCTGGTCGGATTTGTAATTGCCGGTGAGCGTGTACATGACGAGATTGATGCCGCCGCGGAGTGCCAGCTCGTGCTGGCGCTCGCCGCCGGGCGAGAGGGGGTAAAGGGCCTCGCCGTCCTGATCGCTCGCCCAGCCAACCGCAAGATCGTTCGAGGTGATAATGATGGGCGAGACGCTGTCGCCCGCCCGCGCCGGGCGGGGGCTTCCGTCGGCAGGGGCGGGGGGAAGCGCCTCGATCCACGTCGTCCCCTCGGTGTAGCGGCCAAAGAAGCCGTCCAGGAGATAGAAGGTCTTGGTCACCACATGGTCGGCCGGCACCGGCTCAAGCGGCGGAAGATCGATGCCGTCGAGAAGCTGGCGCAGCCACTTGGATTCGGGTGTTACCGCCCCGCCGGGGCGCGCTAAAGGCGCATCGCGGGTGTCGAAAACGATCGTGCCGCCCTGCTTCATGAAGAGGGCGGCCTTTGCGGCGGCCTCGCGCGGCGGTTGCGGCCGCGCGGCGGAAACCGGCCAATAGAGGAGCGGGTAGAAGGCAAGCTCGTCGCGGGCCGGATCGACCGCCACCGGCTCGCCGGGGTTAAGCGAGGTGCGCTCGGCGAGCGCGCGCGAGAGGCTCACGAGACCCTGCCGGGTCACATCGTCCACCCGCGGATCGCCGGTTGCCACATAAGCGAGCCGGGTGGTCAGGGCGGCAGCAATATCCCGCTGGGAGATGGCAGGGTCAGCCGAAACGCGCGCCGGCGCGGCCGCCGCGGCCAAAAACGCGAGGATCACCACCCCCGCTGCCCGCGCGGGCCGCGCGAGGGCGCCCGAAAGCCAAAACGAGGCGAGTGTATCGGCGGCAAAAAGCAGAAAAGCAGCTATTAGCAGGAAGGGCCTCAAATCCATGGGCGCCCGCCCGCTCAAGGGCTGCTGGCTTACGCCGAGGCCCGAGTAATCGGCCGGTTCGAGCGTTTGGCCGGAGCCGAGCGTATTGAGGGCGCGCAGAGCGCCAGGCGGGCCATAGAACCCTGGAGGATGATCCGGCCCCGCACTGCCTTCGAAATTGGCCGGAATGGGCTTTGCACTCCCGGACGGCGGGCCAAGCACGCCAAAGCCGTCAAGGACTTGCCGCGGCGCGAGCGTTGAGATCTCGTCTGGCTTTGGCGGCGGCGAGGCTTGCTGGCCTGCCGCCATCGAGCCTGGCGAAAGGTCGATGATTTTGCGCAGCATATCGACGAAAAGCCCCGAGATCGGCAGATTCGACCAGCCCGTGTCCGCCGTGACATGGAAGAGAATAATGAGGCCCTTGCCTTGCCGCGAGGCGGTGACCAGCGGGGTGCCGTCGGCGAGCGAGGCCCAGGTTTTGGCAGAAAGCCCCGGATCGGGCTCGGCCAGCACCTGGCGGGAGATGGTCACGTCGTCTGGAACTGCAAGGCCAAAGAAGGGGCTTGTGCGCTCGAATGGCGCAAGCTTTTTGGGGGTCTCCCACGACATCGCCCCGCCGAGCACACGGCCCCCCCGGCGCAGCCGCACAGGCACAAGCTCGTCCGAGCCCCCAGCCAAATGCGGCCCGGCGAAGCGCACGAGGATGCCGCCGTCCGCTACAAAGCGTTCGAGGCGCTCGCGCCCGTCCTCTGCGAGGGTGCCGACATCGGCAAGGATCATGACGCTGACATGCTCGCCGAGAAGCGAGCCCGCCGGATCGGCGGCCGAGGGGCTTGGCGCGCTGACGTCGGCAGAGGGCGCAAGCGCCTTTTTCAAGTAATAATCCGGCGCGAGCAGCGGCTGCGCGACGTCTGCGGTCTCGCCGGTCATGATGCCAACCCGGCGCCTGCGCCAGCGCTCATCGAGCAGGAAGACGGCGCCCGCCGAATGCTCATCGGCAATTTCGAGGCGGGCGATCTCGTTGCGCAGCTCGGCTGGCAGATCGAAACCGGCCCGCGCCTCGTTGCCTGCGCCAAAATCGAAGGCTGCTTCTCCGAGCGAAAGCCCCCTTTGGTCGAGCGCGCGGAGAAGGCCTTTTTCAGGCCCGAAGCGCGATGAACGAAGCACGCGCGCCTCGAGTCCGCCGCTTTGGTTCTGCGCCTCCGCGATGGCCCGGATTGGAGTTGGGCTAGTGAAAATGCTGACATCAGCAGGCAAAGCCGCGAGCTTTTTGGCGAATTCCCGCGCCCCGCCGTTCTCGATTCCGTCCGCGATCCAGAGGATTGCCGACCCCGGGTGTGCTGCGGCGAATTTCTCGGCCGCGCCAAATGCCGCGAGCTTATCCGGAATAAAAGGCACGGGTTTTAGCGCCCGCAGTTCCTCGATCACTTTACTGGGGCTTGCTGGAATAATCTCGCGGGCTTCCTGGGAGATGGGCAAAATAGCCGCAAGCCGTGAGCTGCGTTCCGCCGCCTCGAGCCGGCGTTTGGCGGCGGAAAGTCTCTCCTCCCAGCTTGGGGCCGAAGGCCAGCCATCATCAACCGCGATGAGCAAGGGCCCGGCCCCCGCAGGCGCCGCAGGAAAGGGGTTGAGGACGGGGCCTGACATCGCAAGGATGAGCGATGCGGCAACGGCCAAGCGCAGGAGGAGAACCCACCAGGGCGTGCGCGATGGAGTCTCCTCTTTCGGCTGGAGACCCAGAATGAGCCGGAGCGGCGGAAAGGGGATGCGGACAGGGCGAGGGGGTGTGATCCGCAACAGAAAATAAAGGACCGGCAGGCCTGCGAGCGCGGCAAGGACCGCCGGAGCCGTGAAGGCGAGAGGAAGCCCGAAGATCAACGGCCGCCCCCTTGCCGGCCAAAGGCTGAAAGGCCGGGGGTTGCGAGCTGCTGGGCGAGAGTTAACAAGGCCTCTGTTGCGGGCCTATCGGTGCGATGGAGGATGAGGCTAAAGCCCCGCTTGCGCGCCGAGGCGGCAATTGCGGCGCGGTGGCGCGCAAGGCGGCGCGTGTATTCTTGCCGCAAGGCTTGCGCCTCGCCTGCGCGCAGCCGCGCCGGTGAGTCAACATCAAGAAATTCGGTGTTGCCCGAGAACGGAAAGGTCTCCTCGACGGGATCGGCAATCAAGACGAGGTGGCTCTTGATGCCGGCGGACGATAGGCTCTCGATCACGCCCGCAATGGCCTGAGGATCGGCAAGAAAATCCCCGGTGAGAATCGCCTGAGCGCCCGCTGGGATCCCAGCCGGGGTGGGCAGCTCCTCTGGCACGTAGCCGGCCGACGATTCCTGTGCCAGCAGAGCCGCGGCGAAGCGTTCGATGATGTTGCGAGCGGCAACCGGGGGCATGAGCCCGAGCAGGCCCGCGCGCTCGCCGCCGCGGACGAGAAGTTCAGCGGCGGCGAGGCCGAGCACGAGAGCCCGGTCGACCTTGGCTTCGAGCGCGAGATTGGAGGCAAACCACATCGAAGGCGAACGGTCGATCCAGATGAGAACCGTGTGCGCGGCCTCCCACTCGCGCTCGCGGACATAAAGGCGATCGTCCTTTGCGGAGCGGCGCCAGTCAATGCGGCCCGCCGCCTCGCCCGGCGCGAAGGGCCGGAATTGCCAAAAGGTCTCGCCCGGCCCGGCGCGCCGCCGCCCATGGACGCCGTGCATGATGCTTGCGGCCGCTTCTCGCGCCGCAACGCAAAGCCGCGGCAGCCGCTGCGTAAGGCCAATTGAGCGGATCTCGTGGCTGCGTCCAGTCCGGCTCGCGTCCTGGTCAAGAAGCCAAACCTCTGCCATTCAAGCTATCCGCCGGATAAGCTGGCCGGTGATATCGCCAATGCTCAGGCCATCGGCGCGTGCGGCGAAGGTGAGAGCCATTCTATGCTTGAGCACCGGGGCTGCGAGCGCGGCGATATCGTCGAGAGAGGGCGAGAGGCGGCCTTGAATCAGGGCGCGGGCGCGCGTTGCGAGCATCAGAGCCTGTGCGGCGCGCGGACCCGGCCCCCAAGCGATATGCGCCGTGATTTCGCGATCGCCCTCACCGGGACGCGCATTGCGGACGAGGTCCAAAATCGCCTCGATCACCCGTTCTCCGACGGGGAGGCGGCGCACCAGCCGCTGGGCCGCCATGAGATCCGCGCCGCTCATCGCAGGCTGTGGAGCAGCCCCGGCCTCGCCTGTCGTCTCGACCAGAATGCGGCGCTCGGCCGGCCGGTCGGGGTAGGCGACATCGATCTGCATGAGAAAGCGGTCGAGCTGGGCCTCCGGCAGGGGATAGGTGCCCTCCTGCTCCAGCGGGTTTTGCGTTGCAAGCACGTGAAAGGGCTGCGGCAGGTCGTGGCGCTCGCCCGCAACCGTTACGTGATACTCTTGCATGGCTTGGAGGAGCGCCGATTGCGTCCTCGGACTCGCCCGGTTGATCTCGTCGGCCATTAAGAGCTGAGCGAAAACAGGGCCGCGGACAAAGCGGAACACGCGCTGGCGCGCAGACGACTCTTCGAGAACTTCGGAACCAAGGATGTCCGCGGGCATCAGATCCGGCGTGAACTGAACGCGCCGCGTCTCAAGGCCAAGGACAGCGCCGAGGCATTCGACGAGTTTGGTCTTGCCGAGCCCCGGCAGGCCGACGAAGAGGCCATGGCCGCCTGAGAGGAGCGTCACGAGCGCTTGCTCGACGACTTGCCCCTGGCCGAAGATAACTTTTTCAATCGCTTGCCTGGCCGCGGCGAGTTGCTCCAGCGCTGCCTCTGCGGTCCGCGCGGCCGCCGCCTCGAGCGAGGCCTTGACGACTTCCGCCATTGGTTCGGGCCTCCTTTCGAGCCGCCCACCTTGCTGGGTTGCGGCGGGCGGCGGTGCGTGATGTTAGAAGATAGTTGTAACTGCGGGCAAAGGAACGATCAAAACTTTTCGATAATAGCGGCGCCGGGTTAATGGCCTCGCTGCAGTATGTGATCTCCCGGCCGGCCCCAGGCCGGCCCTGCGGGCCAATTCCGCGGAACTCCTATCGCTTGGCGAGCCGGGCGAAGCTTTGCCCAGCAGCAGGTAAGGCGGGGGCGAGCAACTCGCAGAGCTCATGAGGCTTTCCGCTGAAAGAGGCAATTTTCAGATCCATCTCGATCTGGAGATCCCGCGGCAGAATCGAGCGCCAGAGGGAACCAGCCAAGGCGGCCCGCGCTGGCGTCATGAATTATGCCCTTATAGATCCCGGCGCGGAAGGCTCCCATTGCCTTTCCGAGAAGAGCAGAATACGCTTTTCGGCCCGCTCACATCCGCTGAGATTCGCCAGCCTCATCACTGAAGAATGCGAACCCTTCCTCTCGACAGATCCGTGGACATGATCCCCGATGGCGCAAGCCTGATGATCGGCGGCTTCATGGCCGTCGGCACGCCGGAGCGCATCATAGATGAAATCGTGCGCCAGAAGAAGCGAGGTCTCACGGTCATCGCCAACGACACGGCGATGCCGGGCAAGGGAATTGGAAAGCTCATCGAAGCGAAGCTCGTACGCAAAGTCATCGCCAGTCACATTGGCCTCAACCCGGAGGCGCAGCGGCAAATGATGGCCGGTGAATTGGAGGTGGAACTCGTGCCGCAAGGCACGCTCGTCGAGCGGATCCGCGCGGGCGGATATGGTCTCGGCGGCATCTTGACTCAAACAGGCATCGGTACGCTCGTCGAAAAAGGCAAGCAGCGCATCACAGTTGAAGGCAAAGACTATTTGCTCGAGCTTTTCTTGCGCGCCGACTTCGCGCTCATCCAAGCCTTCCTGGCCGATTATCTCGGCAATCTGAGCTACACGCTGACAGCGCGCAATTTCAATCCGGTGATGGCAATGGCTGCCGAGACCGTCATTGCGTGCGCAGACCACATCGTTCCCGCCGGGGTAATCTCTCCCGATCACGTGATGACTCCTGGCCCTCTCGTCGACTGCTTGATCGCCAATTAAATCGCCAATTGGCAAGGTGGCGGATGGAACCGCAGACAATCATCGCGCGCCGGATTGCCAAAGAGCTTTCACCTGGCATGCTCGTCAACCTTGGGATCGGGATTCCTACTCTTGTCGCGAACTATTTGCCGGAGGGGCTGCATGTTTTCTTCCAGTCAGAGAATGGGCTGATCGGCACCGGCGCGCCGCCGGAGGAGGGGATGGCGCATCCCATGCTGACCGACGCCGCGGGGCTCCCCGTGACCGCTTTGCCAGGCGCCAGCACCTTCGATAGCGCTATGTCCTTCGGCCTTATCCGCGGCGGCCACGTCGACCTCACAGTCTTGGGCGGCTTGCAGGTCGATGAGAAAGGGCGGCTTGCGAACTGGATGATCCCAAATAAGATGGTGCCGGGCATGGGCGGGGCGATGGATTTGGTCTCTGGGGCAAAGCGCGTGATTGTGGCGATGCTGCACACGGCGAAAGGCGCGCCGAAAATCATCAAGAGCTGCACGCTGCCGCTGACATCAGAGCGCCCGGTGGACTTGATCGTGACCGAAATGGCGGTGATCGCTTTTCGGGGCGGCCGCGCCATATTGCTCGAGACTGCGCCTGGAGTATCTATTGCCGACGTCGTTTCAGCGACCGGAGCCGAACTCACCGTTTCCGGGCACGTGACGGAGATGGCGCTCTAGGCGGCCTCTTTGGGCGGCGCCTCTTTCCGCTTGGCCCGCTGACTTGGGGCTCCGTGCGGGCGGCGGCGAAACCGGCGATCTGCCGCGCTCTTCTGACGTTCGTGGCTGGGGGACGTGGATTCGAACCACGACTAACGGAGTCAGAGTCCGCTGTTCTACCGTTAAACTATCCCCCACTGGCTCCCGCAGGCCTAATCCAGAGCCGGACGCGCTCTCTAATTGGCGCGGGTGCAGCGTGTCAATGGCTGCGGGCAGCAGCATTCGAGCATAAAGGAAAGCGGTTGCCAAGCGCGGTCACGCATCGGCCAGCCCGGACGTCCTGGTCTCTTAGCGGCTTATCCATGCCCGATCAGCTTTAGCCATTCCTCTTCGCCGATCGTCTTAACGCCGAGTTCGGTTGCTTTCGCGAGCTTCGACCCTGCGCCTGGCCCGGCCACGACGAGATCAGTTTTTTTCGAAACCGAGGCCGCGACCTTGGCCCCCAGCCGCTCGGCAAGCGCCTTGGCCTCCTCGCGAGTCATGCGTTCGAGCGAGCCCGTAAAGACCACCGTCTTGCCCGCGACCGGGCTCGAAGTCTCGGCAGCCTCCATCGGCAGAACAGTAATTTCCTTGAGCAGGGCATCGATGACCTCCTCGTTGTGCTTCTCGGCAAAAAAATCGGCAACGGCCTCTGCGGCCACTTCGCCGATGCCCGAGATATTGTTGAGCTCCGCGCGCGCTTCCGAGCCTGGCTTGGCCGCTCGCGCCGTTTGGCGCAGCCTCTCGAATGAGCCGAAGTGGCGGGCAAGACGCCGTGCGTTCGTCTCGCCGATATGGCGGATTCCAAGCGCGTAGATAAAGCGGTTAAGCGGCATCCTGCGGCGTGCCTCGATGGCGCGGAAGAGATTGCCAATCGAAAGCTCGCCAAAGCCCTCGCGGTCTTTGAGATTGATTTCGCCGCGCTTCTCGCGCTCTTCGAGTGTAAAAATGTCGGCGGGCGTCCTGATCAGGCCCTCGCGGAAGAAGAGCTCGATTCGCTCCTCGCCGAGACCTTCGATGTCGAGCGCGTTGCGTGAGGCGAAATGTTTTAAATGCTCGACCACTTGCGCCGGGCAGAAGAGCCCGCCTGTGCAGCGGCGGACAGCCTCGCGAGCCCCGGTCCTCGCATCGGTTTCACGCACGGCAGCCGAGCCGCAGACCGGGCACTTGTCCGGAAACACATAAGGTTTTGCGTTCTTTGGCCGCTTTTCCAGTATCGGCTCAAGGATCTGGGGAATGACATCTCCCGCGCGCTGCACCCAGACCGTATCGCCAACGCGGATGTCCTTGCGGGCGATCTCATCTTCGTTGTGAAGCGTCGCATTGGAGACCACAACGCCGCCAACCGTGACGGGATCGAGATTTGCAACTGGCGTCAGCGCGCCGGTGCGGCCCACATTGACTCCAATCGCACGCACCACGGTGATTGCCTTCTCGGGCGGGAATTTATGCGCGACTGCCCAGCGCGGCGAGCGCGAAATGAAGCCCAAGCGGTCTTGGTAGGCGATGCTGTCGACCTTATACACAACCCCATCGGTGTCATAGCCGAGCGAGGAGCGGATTTCCTCGATCCGGCGGTAATGAGCGATAAGCTCTTCTGCCGAGTGGCAGAGAACCATGTGGGAGGTGACAGGCAGACCGAAATCCTTGAATGCCGCGACCATCCCCATTTGGGTCTTCGCCGGAAAAGCGGTCACCTCTCCCCAGGCATAAGCGAGAAAATGCAAAGGGCGGCTTGCGGTGATCGCGGGATCAAGCTGGCGCAGGGATCCTGCCGCGGCATTGCGCGGATTGGCGAAAACCGTTTTGCCTGCCTGCCTTTGCCGCTCGTTCAAAGCGGCAAAGTCGCGATGGCTCATGTAAACCTCGCCGCGCACTTCGAGAACGTCCGGCGCGCGGCCTTTAAGCTTTTTCGGAATTTCGCCAATGGTGCGGACATTGGCAGTGACATCCTCGCCCTCATAGCCATCGCCCCGGGTCGCCGCTTGAACAAGCTCGCCCTTCTCGTAGCGCAATGAGCAGGAGAGGCCGTCGATTTTCGGCTCGGCCGTAATGCCAAGAGGCGCACTGGCGCTGAGCTTAAGGAAGCGGCGCACGCGCGCAACGAATTCCGCCACCTCCTCGTCAGCAAAGATGTTGCTGAGCGAGAGCATCGGAATGCGGTGGCGGACCTTGGCGAATTTTTCCGATGGCGGCGCGCCGATCTTTGCTGTGACCGACTCAGGCGTCGCAAGCTCCGGAAAAGCAGCTTCGAGCGCTTGGTAGCGCTGGCGCAGCGCATCGTATGCGGCATCTGAGATTGTTGGCGCGTTCTCGACATAGTAGCGCCGGTCATGCCCGGCGATTTCTCGTCCGAGGCGCGCATGCTCGCGCCTCGCCTGCTCTAAGGTGAGGCTTTCGATCGAGGCGGGTTTTTTTGGAAAGCCAGCCAAACGTCTAAAACCCCAACCAGTTTCCGCCACGGAAACCGCAGCGTACCATTCATCCCGCGGCTGAGAGTTTGGCGAGCGGGCGGGTCCTGTCAAGGACGCGAGCCCAAGGGCTCGCGCCGGCCTTGTCGGTGACTCGCATCCTTGACAGGATTGAATCGCCTCGCCGGTCATGGCTGCCGGAAGACGAATGGCGAAATCTGGGCTGGCGCCCAAATGCGAATTGCTCCTTGACCAGCTTTCACTGATCGCCTTCGTAATTGCCTTCGCCACAGGGCGCGCTGTCCTCTTTCGCGCCCGTGGCGACGATGCTCAGCACTCCGGCTGGAGCCGGTCTTTGCAGCAGAATTGCTTTGTCCGCCGGGCCCTCGAGCCAGGTATCCCATTCCTCGGGGCAAGTCAGCACAACGGGCATGGCCTTGGCGTGGACGGGGCGCACCACGCCGTTCGATTCGGTCGTCAGAAAGGCAAATAACCGGTGCTGTCCGGCTTCTCCCTTGCGTTCGCCGCTCCACAGCCTCCAAATGCCCGCGAAGGCGAACAGCGGCCGGCTTTCGTTTCGCGCAAACCAGTGGGTCACCTTTGGGCGGCTATCCGTCCATTCGCAAAAAGATGTTGCCGGAACGAGGCATCTCCATTTGCTGCTAAGCCAGCCCCGCCAATAGGGAGAATTTAGATTGCGCACATTCGTGACCGGCGCATTGCCGCAGTTTGGGGGCGGCGGGAAACCCCAGCGCATCATGACAAGCTCGCGCTCCCCGTCTTCGGCCGTTCTAACAATAGGGGCCATCATGTCAGGGAAGACGGCGGGCATGATGGGCAGATTGCCCGCAAGATCGCGGCTGATCCGGAAAAGGCGCCGCATGGCCTCCTGGCTGCGGGTGATGCTGTAAAGGTTGCACATCCGGGATTGAATAGCTGGATTGCGAACGCGACTTTGCGCCCGGCACTTTGGTGGCAGAATAGCCTCGATGCGTAGCCAAATCTCGGCTGCACGCAAATGCAAATCTCAATCGGCCGGGGCAGCCTCCCGGGAATCAATCCGCGCTGGGCAAGCGGCGGATCGTGAATTCAATTCGCCCACCCGAAAGCTCGCGCCAGGATTCAATCTCGGTCATATAGGCGGCCTTCGGGAATTTCACAAAATAATCGCGCGCTACCTCGCGCGCCTCCTCGCGCGGAAGCGTATAGGTCTCGCGCCGCCAACTATCCTTCCGTGAGGGCGATTGCACAGCCGCCCGTTGGGCGAGACGGCGCGCCAAGGCTTGCGGCTTTTTCTCTTCAAGGCTCATTCGCGCTCTCTGCGCAGGGCGACAAGGCTCATTATAGCCGTAGCGGGCCCCCGGAAAAATGATATCCGCGAGCGCTTTAGTGCACCGCCTAAGCTCTTGGCCACAAGCTCAACCCGGCCCGCGCCCGTCTGGCTGCGGCAGAGTGTCATTCAGCAGCCGGGCAAGGCTTTCTTGATCTTCAGGGAATCCTGCCTTGATCCAGCGCTTCTCAAGCTCCTTCAAGGCCGCGCCAATCGCCCGGCCCTCGCTGATGCCGCGCGCCATCAAACCGGCCCCCGAGAAAGGAAGACGCGGGACCTCGGCTTTGCTTAGAAACTCCCGCGCCTGCTCCCATGCAGCTTCGTTGCCTGAACGGCTGCCAATTTCGCCGAGAACCATCGCGTCCATAGCGGCTTGGCGGCCGTGACGGTAGAGCATGATCCGCAGCTCATGCGCGCCTGGCGGCTCGTCGCGGCCATGTAGCGGAATGAGCGCGCGCGCTGCGGCCTCCAGCCTGCCCGCGTCGGCGTTCGAGAGGCGCAGCCGGTCGCGCAGCCGCTCGGCGTCTTCAGGCACATGGACGCAAAGTGCGGCAAGGCGCAAGAGGGGATCCTTTGCCGAGGAGGAAGCAAGCCTTGCTACCCGGGCAAGCCGCGCGGCATTTGGCACGAGCCCCAAGAGGGGGTGCAAAAGGCCATCGCCGCTCATCTCGGCGACGATTTCCGCAGCCCTTCGCGCGCAGAGGAGTTTGAGGAGCTCGGCTCTGATCCGCTCGCGCGAGAGGCGCGAGAGGCCGTGCCTTTGGCGCAGAGCGGCGAGACGGCCTTCGGCATCAAGCTGGCCGTCCGCGAACTCGGCCGAGAAGCGGAAAAAGCGCAGGATGCGGAGATAATCCTCCGCGATGCGGCGCATGGGATCGCCGATGAAACGCACCCGGCGCTTCTTGATGTCCTCAATGCCGCCCGCGTAATCGAAGAGCGTGCCGCTGCGGCTTAGCGATAGCGAATTGATGGTGAAGTCGCGGCGTAAGGCGTCCGCCTCGAAATCGCGGCCGAATTTCACAGTCGCATGCCGTCCGTCGGTCGCAACGTCCTCGCGAAGGGTCGTGATTTCGAACGGCCGTCCGCAGGCGAGGATCGTAATTGTGCCGTGGTCAATGCCGGTTGGAATTGCGCGCAGGCCCGCGGCCTCGGCCCTTGAAATAACCGCGCGAGGCAAGAGCGTGGTTGCAAGATCGATCTCCTCGACGGGCCGCCCGAGCAGCGCGTCGCGCACCGCGCCGCCGACCGCGCGCGTTTCTTCGTCTTTGGCTTGAAGCGCGTCGAACACCCTGCGGAGCGCCGCGTCGTTAAGGAGCGCTGCCAGCGATTTTGGGGTCTCGGCGCCATGCTCCCCCATTCGGGTTTCGCTCATTCCCAGTGCCCCGGCACTAGCCTGCCGTTCTCGACGTGCGCAGGCGCATAGACGCCCTTATGACGGGGAGTAAGGATGCCAAGCGCAAGCATCCCGGCGGCGGCCACGGCCAGCCCGGCCAATGTGAGGCCGGAGATGGTCCCCGCGGGCCAGTGCTTGCGGCCGAAAGGACGGGTCCTGCGCAGGACGAGATAAATCGCATAGGCCAGGAACGGCGAGAGAAACAGCAAGACCGGCTCAAGGATCGCGCGCCACATCAGCCATAAAGCCTGTCGTAGAGTTTGCGCACGATGCCCGCCGTCACACCCCAGATGTTGAGCTCCCCATAGGGTATGGCATAGAATTCCCGCAATTCGCTGCCGATTTCTTGCCGGTGAAGCACGTGATTGGCCTCGTTCATAAGAAACGCAAAAGGCACCTCGAATGCTTCATCGACCTCGGAAGGATTGATCTTTAAGGCAAACGGGACCGCGACCCTGGCCACCACCGGCACGATCGAAAACCCGCTTCCCGTCGCGTAGGGATTAAGATAGCCGAGGGGCTCCACAAGATGAGGGTCGAGCCCAATCTCCTCCTCCGCTTCACGCAAAGCCGCGGCTGCGGGGCTTGCGTCCTTTTCCTCGATCTTGCCGCCTGGAAAGGCGATCTGGCCCGAGTGAACTTTAAGCTCCGCATTTCTCAATGTCAGCAGGACTCGCGCTTCCTCAGGATAGGCCGCAAGGCCGATCAAGACAGCAGCGCGCCGAAGCCGAATCTTCCCCTCCCTTGACTCGCGGCCGGCGGAGTCCTTCCAGCCTTGCGGCGGGACAAGGCTAAGCCGGGCGCGCACATGGGCGAACACAGTTGCGGATTCGAAGCGCTGCCGGAGGGCCGCGACCCTATTCATGCCATATCGCAACAAATGATGCCGAATTCGGTTGCGGCTGCAGGCCCGCCGGCAATGGGCAGGCCTCGCGGAAAGAATAGGAAATCGCATCCAACTATGCCAGAGCGGCAATGCCCGGATAGCGGCCGCCTCAGGAAATGAGCGCGAGATCAAAGATCTTTCTCGTGTTGAATGCCGCGGCCTCGCGAGCAGCGTCCGCTGGACGGCAGCGGCGCGCCTGCAGCCGATCTCCCCCGCGCCCAATTCAAGCCGGATGCAGTGGCGGGGAGGCAGCGCAGGGGTCAACGTTTCTGTAATGTGCGACAGGTGATGGAGTAACGCAGGCTCTGCACGGCAGGAAAGCTGTGCTCCCAATCCTGCCGGGCGGGGCCTTGGAGCAAATAAGCTGATCTTGGCTCGGCGATGATTGCGCATCGCGCCCAGCGGGCGCCCGTCTTCTTGCGGAAACGAAGGGAAGAGGCGGACAGAAAATCTCGCGGCGCACGCTGCTAGGTGCGAGCCTCCTTTAGCGAAGCCAGCGGGAACTCGGGTCCAGATCATGAAGCACGTTGTACTCTTGGGCGACTCGATCTTCGATAATGCGAGCTATGTTGGCGCGGGCCCGGATGTTCAGGACCAGCTCGCGGGTCTTCTGACGCAACCCTCGCAAGTTACTCTCTTGGCGCAAGACGGAGCGCTTATCGCGGGTGCGGTCTCACAGCTCGAACGCCTGCCCCCGCCGGCCACGCATCTTGTGGTGAGTGCCGGGGGCAATGACGCGCTCGAGCTTTCGGGCATTTTGGATGAAGGGGCCTCGTCCGTTGCAGATTGCATGCAGATGCTGTCTGCGGTGGCCGGCCTTTTCGGCCGCAATTATTCGAAAATGCTTGATGCAGTCCTCAAGCCCGCGCTTCCGGCCGCCGTTTGCACCATCTATGATCCGCGCTTCCGGGAGCCGCGAAGGAGCGTGGCCGCTGCGGCCCTTACGCTGCTTAACGACCGGATTATACGCGAAGCCTTCGCCAGAGGAGTAGCCGTCCTCGATCTGCGTCTGATTTGCGATCACGACGAAGATTTTGCAACCGAAATTGAGCCAAGCATCCGGGGCGGGGCAAAGATTGCGGCGGGAATCGCCAGATTTGTCAATGGCGCTCCATCATCTTGCGTGATCGCTAAACCGTGAGGCGCGGGATACAATAAAGATGCGACCGGTCCACAATATTGACGGGGCCACCGATTTTGCGCACCTCAGAATGATCGTGAGGCTGATAAAAAAGCTCGTAGGCCTCTTGGTCGATGAGGCCCCAGATGTCTGCCGCCGTCTTGCCGTAGTTGCGGATCTGGTGCGGGTGGATCTCGATATGCAGCGCAGGCCGTTGCTGGAGCACGCGCGCTGCCCCCGAAAGAATATCGAGCTCAAATCCCTCGACGTCCATCTTTATGAGATCAGGCCAAAATCCGCGTGCCTGGCAGAATTCATCGAGCGTCATCATCTCGACCTCGATTGCAGGCTTGCCTGCGCGGCCAGTCTTTACCGATCCATTCGTCTCATCGAAAAAGCTCACTTTTCCGGCGCGAGGCCCCAAGGCGACCGGAGCAATTGTGACATTCCTGATCCGATTGAGAGTGAGATTTTGCCGCAGCACGGCGATATTGCCGGGCACCGGTTCGCAAGCGTAAACCTGCCCGGTGCTCCCCACCCAATTTGCCAGCATCAGCGTTGTAAAGCCGTGGTGGGAGCCAATCTCGATCACCCTCCTGCCAGGCCGCACCAAATGGTCGCGGACAAAGCGCATCTCAATATCATCGCCGCCTCGCCCCTCTCCATACCAGACGGCGGCACTCGGGCTTGAGATAAAGAATTTGAACGGTACACCCTCGACGCACTTCTCTGCGACGCGCGGCTTAAAGCCAAAGCTTGCGCGCAGAATGCGCGCTCTCGGCACGAGGGCCTCAAGCCACCAGCGCAGATTGAAATATTTGGGGTTGACCAAAGCTGGCCGCGCAGCAGCTCTCATTCGTGCCTCATGATCCGTGCCAAACAATGACAAGTCTCATCTAATTGTACTGGTGTCAAGGAACCAGCCGCGCCTTGCCCGGTGCCCAAAGTTCGATTGACTCGCGCTCTCTGTGCACACATGAACGGCTGGAGCGCGAAAGCCGAGCTTATTCCAGATGGCGCGCTCCCCACGCTTGACCCGTGCGAGCACAGTTGTTATCAGCATTCATATATCAGAAGCCTGTGCGGAAGTAAGCTGGGCTTTTGTCTGCTGAGCCCGGCTGAGTTTGGCTCCGCTACAAGCAGCAAGCCCGCTCCGCCCTCTCTCAACCGGAAGCCAAAATGGCGAGTAGCATCGCAAACTCAGACCGGTACGCAGATCCCCGCTCGATCGAGTACCAATTTCGCCAGCGCCGGTACCAGCACATCAAAACGCTGATTGATGCTATCCTGGCTCGCCGGGGGCGATGCCGCATCATCGATATAGGCGGCACGGAATGGTACTGGCGGATCGCTTCTGGGCATATTGACGATGAAAGGATCACGGTCGATCTCGTCAATCTCGAAGCGGTGAAGACGGCCAAGCCAAACTTTCGAAGCCTGGCGGCGAATGCATGCGACATGCGCGATTTCAAGGACATGTCTTACGACCTCGTGCATTCGAACTCGGTCATCGAACATGTCGGAACATGGGATGCGATGTCCCGCATGGCGGCAAACGTCCGGCGGTTGGCGCCATCTTATTTCGTTCAGACGCCTTATTTCTGGTTCCCATTCGAACCGCATTTCCGCTTTCCCTTTTTTCATTGGCTGCCGGAGCCATGGCGCTATCGGCTCATTATGAGAATGGACATGGGCTATATTCCAAAGGCCGGTTCGATAGAGCATGCGGTCCGGAGTGTGCAAAGCGCGCTGCTGCTCGACCAAAAGCAATTTTCTGCGCTCTTTCCGGATGCCGCGATACGCCGCGAGCGCTTTCTCGGCCTGACGAAATCGCTCATGGCGGTCCGCGCCGGGATCTAAGTTCGAAGGAGAGCCCGCAGAAATCTGCAGGCGCCATTTGGGGCAGGCGGCATGCTCAGAGTTCTGATATCCGCGCCTTCTATTGACGCAGAAAAAAACGTCAGCGGTGTGTCTACCGTCGTCATCCAGATCATGCAGGCCCTCGCAGGGCAACTGGAATTCCAGCATTTGGAGATCGGATCGGAACAGCGCGGCGGACCTGTCCGGAAAAACTTAGGGTCCTTGCGAAAAGCAGGAAAGGCGCTGTTGACGGTCCTGACCGGGCGTTTCGACATCCTTCATTCCAATACCGCCATGATGCCGAAATCAATTCTCCGGGATCTCGCAGTTACCGCCGCGGCCCGCGTGCGCGGGAAGCCCGTGGTTCTTCACGTTCATGGCGGGAAATTTATTCACGAAGCTCCGGGACTCTTCTTGCGGCTCGCAATGCTGCTCCTGTTCCGGCTCTCGAACGCAATTGTCGTGCTAAGCCAAACGCAATATGATTATTTTGCGCAAAATTTCCCGCTAACCCGCCCAAAGCTCACTTTCATTTATAATGGCATAGACCTTTCCGTTGATGTCTTTGGCGCCCGGTCAAACTTACCTGGTATTGAAACTAGAGAGGATGATGCGCGAGACTATTTGAAAGTTGCATTCGTCGGCCGCCTTGCCCCTGAAAAAGGGGTGCGGGTGCTTTGCGCCGCGTGCCGCATGCTGGAGGTGAGCGACAGAATTGAGGTGGACATTTTTGGTGATGGGAGCTTGCTTCCCGAGGTCCTCGCGCTAACGCAGGAGAAATCGTTTGTGCGCTACCGGGGTCTTTTCCAGCCGTCCGAAAGCCGTGTTATCTTGCGGGGTTTCGATGCGCTTGTGCTTCCGTCTTTGACGGGGGAGGGCATGCCGATGGCGGTAATCGAAGCGATGTCTGCCGGGGCTGTTTCCATTTGCTGCGGAAACTCTTCGCATCCCGAGATTATTGCCAATGGCAAGACAGGACTGCTCATCGAGGCTGGCTCGCCGCAGGCGATCGCCGGTGCGTTTTTCCGGCTTCGTGACAATGCCGGGGAGCGCCGCCGGATGAGCCGCGCTGCCTATGAGTTCGCGATTACGAATTTTGATGCGAAAAAGAATTTCGGCAAGTTCGCCGCGATCTACCAAAGGCTCTGCGCCGGGCCGGATGCTTAGCTTTCTTCATGTCGAGCACCCTTCTGCCTGGCGAGCGCGCTATGCCGCACTCCATAAGAGAAGTAAATCAATAGGCCGAGAGCCATCCAAATTACGAAAAGGCGCCAGGCAGGCGCTGGAAGTTTCGATAAGAGCCAAATCGAGAAGCCAATCCCAAACAGCGGGATCCATGGCACGAACGGGGTGCGGAAAGTCCGCCGGGCATTTGGCTTGGTCCGCCGCAGAACAAGCACTGCGAAGCAGATGATGACGAAAGCGGAGAGCGTTCCAATATTGACGAGTTCCGCCACCGCCTTGATCGGGAAGAAACCAGCGACGAGCGCAGTCAAAGAACCGGCGATGAGCGTTGGCCGGTGCGGCGTCTTGAAGCGCGGATGGACCTGCGCAAACCAGGCGGGGAGCAAACCGTCGCGGCTCATCGCAAACCATATGCGGGCGCAGCCGAGCAGGAACGCAAGCATCACGCTTGCAATGCCAGCAACCGCTGCCGCAGAAACAATGAATGTAACCCACGGCAGGCCGATCGCGGTAAACGCGGCCGCAACGGGAGCGGCGTTGTTGAGCGTGTCGTAGCGCACGAGGCCCGTCAGCACCAAAGCCATGGCGATATAGAGAGCGAGCGAGATTCCAAGGGACAGCACGACCGCAAGAGGGAGCTGGCGCTGAGGGTCGCGCGCCTCTTCGGCGGCGGTGGTGAGCGTATCGTACCCAAACACGGCAAAGAAGACGACGGCCGCTCCCTCCGCGACCCCCTTGAAACCATAGGGCATGAAGGGATGCCAGTTGGCCGGCTGCACATAAGGCAGGCCCGCAGCGATGACGAGAACAACAGCTGCAAGTTTCAAGAGCACCATGGCCGTATTGAAGCGCGCGCCCCACTCGATGCGAAGCGTCAGGAGGCCAGCAATCGCAAGGCTCCCAAGCATCGCCGCGAGGTCGATCACATGACCGGGGCCAGTGGCCGCTGCACCTCTTGCCCAAAGCGGAAGGGGAAGCCCAATCCCGCCAAACAGAGCTTGCAAATATCCCGACCAGCCGATCGAAACGACAGCAACAACGAGTGAGTATTCGAGCAGCAGATCCCAGCCGATGATCCAGGCAACAATCTCGCCGAGCGCGGCATATCCATAGGTATAGGCGCTGCCTGCAACAGGAATCATCCCGGCAAATTCGGCATAGCAGAGAGCCGCTGCCGCGCTTGCAACACCGGCGATGACAAACGAAAGTGAAACGCCTGGCCCGGCCTGTGTTGCCGCAACAACCCCCGTCAGAACAAAGATGCCCGCGCCAATGAGGCCGCCAAGGCCGATACCCGTGAGTTGCCAAAGCCCAAGAACGCGGCGGAACTCGCCGCGCCGGCCGGCGTCGGCTTGCAGTTCGTCAATGGATTTTGTCCGCGTAAGCGCGCGGAGCAGAGGGGATTTTGGCCGCGGCGGATGGACCAGCATTCGAGTGTTCCCCGTGCAAGCATCAAAGATCTCATTCCCTCTAGCGCGGTCCGGGTGCTTTAAGAAGAGCCGGTTGGCCGAGGGGCGTTAGAGCGCAAGGGAATCGCCTGCTTAGACGAAAAAACGGAAAGCTGGCCGCGCGATCATCAGCCAGAAAATCGCCAGAACGGATGCGAAAGCGGGAAATCCAAAGCCAAACCACGTCCAAAAGAGGCGATGATAGCTCTTCGGCAACGGCAGGCCCTTTGCGGCCGCTGCTTGCGCAAGATCGCGCATGTGCATTTGCATCCAAACGACCGGCAGCCAAAAGCAGCCGGCGAGAACGTAAAGCAGAATCGATACCAGGATCCACCCGTCTGTGAGCGGATAGCCAGCCTTGAGTGCGAGCGCGGCGCCAGTAGCCGGCTGCGCTATCACAGCTGTCGCGGTGAAAACGAAATCCGCAGTGACCACAATCCGCGCGACCGCGGCAACTTGAACGGCCTCGCCCGTCCGGTGCGCCATCACCATAAAGAAAGCAATGCCGGCGCCGGTGCCGAGCAGCACGGCGGCACCGATGAGATGAAGAAATTTCAGCGTGAAATAAAGCATCACCGATCCCTGAGGATCGCGAGCGCGGCAAGATTGAGGACTAGGACCGGCCAGATCTTGACCATGGGGCCGAGAGGGTCGATCCATAGCCTTGGCAAGATCAATGTGCCTGCAACAGCATAAAAAAGCGACAGAGCAAGCGCACAGTAGAGCGCGGCGCGCGCGGCGGGGCGCACTGCAATGCCTGCGCCAATGGCAATATCAGCGAGGGCGCCCGCGGCGACAGCGGGCCCGCTTGCCGGCCCCATGCCGCCCTCGCCGAGGAGCGCCGCTCCAATGTGATAGCCTGGCCCAATCGCAAGGAGCCCGGTTGCGAGCCAAAAAGCGGCGAGGATTGCAAAAACAACCGGCTTTAAAAAATAGAGCGCGGCGAACCAGCGTTCCTGAACGGAAACCGGTTCGGCCGCGAGCGCCTCTTTGAGGGACTGAGGCGATATGCCGGTCACCCGCTGCCATTTCGCCGGATCGCCCGCCGCGCCTCGCGCCAGCTCCAGGCGCGCGGTCGAGCGCAGGGGCGGGCGCCAGCCAAGGACTCCGGCCAAATCACCGAGGCGATAAAGCGCGGCTGCAACAAATTGCGGCAGCTGCACCGCCCGGGGCTCACTCCAGCCGAGCCACTGCCGATACACCGCAACAACTTCGGCAACGGAGAGCCGTTCCGGCCCGGCAAGGTCGAGAGCCAGCCGGGATGGAGCGCCGGGCGAAAGGAAAAAGGAAACTGTATCCACGACATCATCAAGCTGAACTATCTGGAGCGGCCCGGTCGCTGGCATGAGCGGCAGGATGGGCAAGGCAGCAAGGCCGCGGAAAAGGGCGCTGGCGCCATAGGCGGCCCGGCCAGCAACGACGGCCGGCCGGAGGATGACGCAATCCAAATCGCGCGCCATCAGCGCGCGGTCGCCATCGAGCTTGCTCCGCGAGAAATCAGATGGCGTCTCACGGTCAACGCCGATCGCGGAGAAATGCACCACCCGGCGGACTCCCATCTCTTCGCAGGCAACAAAGAGGGCGCGCGCGCCTTCGGCATGGACGCCGCGGGTGCTGTCCCACGGACTATCTTGGAGCACGCCCGCGCAGTTGACGAGCGCATCCACATTTTCGAGGTGAGGGATCCATTGGCCAGGATCTGTCATCCGGGCGATGTCGGCCGCCCTCCAATCCGCGGCTGGAAATTGCCGGGCAGCCTCTTTGACCCGGCGCGCGATGCCGGTCACCTCATGTCCGGCTGCAAGCAATCGCGCTGTAACAGCCGAGCCGATCAATCCCGCCGCTCCGGTGATCAAAACACGCAAGGAGTTACTCGCTCTAGGATGCACCAACGGGCTGGGTGCGGCCCCGCCGCATGCTGCTCTCCGGCGCCTTTGAATAGCGGTTCTTACGGCGGGAGCGGGCGAGCGCAGCAAACAAGCGCTCCGACCGTATCTCCTTCGTCACCTGCTTGCCGCCTTTTGCGCGGAACGACAAGGTGATTGTCTCGTTCGAGAGGATGACATTGGATTTCAACAATGTCGCGGCGCCGCGCATCCCGTGGCGGCGAGCGTATTCTTCGCTTCCCGCTCTTAGTTGCGGTTGCGGCCACAAGTTCGACGACGGCCGCAAGAGCAAACTCGCGAATGGGCTCGGTGCGGGAAAGCTGCACCGTAACAGCCCGCCGGATGCGCGGAAGAGTCCCGATAAGCCGGACCAGGCGCTCAGCCTTCGTCGTTTCGCGGACCCGCTCCCATTCGGGATGGTAGCGGTATTGGAGCCGGCCCGCGGCATCGCGTCCGATAGCTTGCAAATGAGCCGCTGGATCTGCAGCGTAACGAACGTCCTCATAGGCTGGCGGCACCGCAAGTGATACTAGTCTGCGGCGCACGCGGGGATCGCGAATGACGGTACCGTTCGCCGCGATATAGGAGAAGCCTCTCCCGCAGCGTACCCGCCTGATAACCAAGGCTTCGGCAGCAATGAGCCGCAGCCCGAGCTCGCGGGAAAGAGGAGCCTCAACCGGCCGCTCCGGAGCGCGCCTCAACCCGGATCCGCGCTCCCCGCTGTTCACGTTTTCCACGTCGCCACTCGCACTTGCCAGCTGAGGTGGCTCTCCGCGTTATTACTGGGCAGCCTGCCTGTTCACCGCCGACTCCGCAATCTTCGTCAGCAGCTGGTCGGTCTTTTTCTCTTCTTGCAGAGTCGTATCCAAGAGCTTCACGGCTTCGTGCAAGCCGAGCAGCCCAGCCCAGGACTTTAGTGTTCCGTAGCGTGAAATCTCGTAATGCTCGACAGCTTGGGCAGCAGCGACTAGCCCTGGATCCAAGGCGTCGCTTCCCTTGAATTCGTCCATGACATCCTTGGCCTCTTCGACCATACCCTGAATGGCCTCGCAAACTTTCGCGCGGGGCGATTTCTGCAGCATGCCAAAGACCTGCTCAAGCCGTTCGACCTGAGTTTCGGTCTCGTCGCGGTGATGCTCAAAAGCCTGGCGCAGCTCCTCGGAATGCGCAGACTTCGCCATTTTAGGCAGCGCGCGCAGGATGATCTTTTCTGCGGAATACATATCCTTTAGGGTTTCGACAAAGAGATCATCAAGTGTGTGCTCTCTCGTTGCCATTGATAGCCCCCATTTTCTTCCAGCGGCTTGTTTTTGGAACGTCTAGAAGGAAATAATCTCCCGCTCTGTGCCTGCCAGCCTCTGGTCTGCAATTTTGAGTGAACGGGCTGAGGCGGACAGGCCAAAGCACGACCTATGGCGTTCGTCTACGGAATAATTCGCGATCTGCCTCAAAGCAGCTCTGCCGCTTTCAGCGGTGCCAAAAGATCAGCAGCGATGATAATGGGAATGGGCACCCCCAGAAGCCAGAGCAGAATACCGCGGCCCAAGTTCATTTGCTTTCTCCTATGCCGTTCTGAGTGAACTAATCGAGCTGAGTGAACTAATCGAGCTGACTGGTTCTGGTTCCAGTCCTCAATCCGGCGGGCCAGGCAAACACACCGGAGATCATCCGCCGGAGTCAGTTGCCGGCATCCACCGAAGCCGGATAAGGTAATGCCAAGAAGCTGCGCTGGCGCACGCTAGGCCGAATAAGATTCCAGCAAGGCACCGGCAGATCTGCGGCGGCCGGGGCATTAGTGCCATTAGGAGTTCCTCTGAAGCGGGCGATGCCTGGCTACAAACGGCGATTGAGCCCGCAAGCTTCGCCTGCCTTTCGTGATCTGCGTATGCTAGCCGGCAGTTTCTCTCGAACGGCTCTCTCTCGATCGGGCACGCGGGTTTCGCGGCGCCCGGCCAGACCCTTGTTCCGGACCTATGGAACCGGTCTGCAGAGTCTGAGTTATCGAGTGGTGAAAACGGCTCTATGACCCAAAGTGAGGATCGAGCTTTGGGAGCCCATTGTTTATAGGCATCAAAGATATCTTGCGGGGCAGCAATGGGCAGTCACGCACGTTCGCGAAACAGACTCCTGCAGTCCCTCACGGAGGCCGAGGCGCATCGCCTCTGGCCGCTGCTCGAGCTAGTTCCACTCGTCGCGCGCCGTGTCATTCAATATCCGATGCTTCCAATACGGCATGTCTTCTTCATTGAGAGGGGGCTCGTTTCCACTTTGGCAAAAGTTGGGCCGGGCCGGCCGGTCGAGGTTGGGCTTGCGGGCCGCGAGGGAATGGTTGGCCTGCCGGTGTTGCTTGGCGCCTCTGTCTCCCTGCATACAAGCATCATTCAGCTTGCCGGCACAGCTTACCGGATTGAAGCCGCCGCTTTTTGCAATGCCATAAGCCAGATGGGCAATTTCCGCTCCTTGCTGCTGCGCTACGCGCACAGCGCGTGGGTCGAGTCCTCGCAATCGGCGGCCTGCAATCTAAGGCACACTCTCAATCAGCGCCTCGCGCGCTGGCTCCTCGCGGCGCGGGAGAAATGCGGCGATGACCGGCTGCCATTTTCGAATGAAAGCTTGTCGCACATACTCGGCGTGCGCCGCGCGAGCGTCTCTCAATGCATCAGCTTCTTTGAGCACCGGGGCGCTTTGCGCAAAACCGGGCGCGCAATTGAGATTTGCGACCCTGAACGGCTGAGCGCCTTCTCCTGCGGCTGCCAGCGGCTCCTTGGCGCTGTGCAGCGGCCCTTGCTGTTGCGCGCCGGAGGCCTTTTCCAATCAGCGTGCGCGCAGAGCTGCGATGGAATCGAAAACAGAGGATGGGATGAAATAGACGCGCCGCGTGGACCGGAGAGCGTCAGCCCTTGGGGCGCCCGCGCAGGCTAGAGCGGGCGTGCTCCCCAGCACGCAAGGTGAGCTTTGCTTCAGGCGAAACGGCAGGGCAAAGGAGCCAATTTCCCTATGGCTAAGATTGAAGTCGAGAGCGAGACACTTAGCTTTAATGGATCGCAGGATCTCAGGAGCTGAATAATGGCCGGATTCAACGATGCCGCAAACAGAAACACGGCCGTGACTTGGCCCAATCTCGTCCCTGCCGCGGCTTCGCTCGTGGCGATGCTTGGATTGTTTGCTTATTCGGCTGTTGCAGGCAGCAGTGCAGGCCCGCCTGTGTCCAGATCTTCTGCTGTCGAGTTTGCCCAAGCTGCGGCCGGAGCGCCCACCCCGGCCGCCGGAACGGAAGCGGGGAGTCCGCGGCCTGAAGGAGCAAGTCCCAGCAAAGCCGTCGAGCTTGGCGGCGCCAGCCTATCCGCCAGCTTTGCAGCGGAGGCGGGCTGGGTTGGAAATCTGCGGGCGGAATTCGACAGCTCCGGCGGCAATGGCGCTCAACTGCTCTCGACGGCACCAGCGCTTGCGCGAGCGGAGGCCGAGCCTTCCGTGTCTGGGTCCATGACCGTCGGCTGGCCGCTGCTCGATGAGCTACCACAGCTCATCATCGCGCAGGCGGCGGGCAGCACCCCGCCCCGCGTCGAAGCCATCGAGCGGGCGCGGGCGATGGCCCAGAAGGAAGCGGCATCATCTTCGCCGGGGGAGGAGCTCCAGTCCATGGCGGTCGAATTTGCGCCTGGGAGCGCAAGGGTTTCGCCGCGCGGCCTGCGTCTGCTGCGGCGCGCAGCCGAGGCGATCAAACGGCTGCCCCGCGGAACGGCCGTTGAGCTCGATGGCTATACCGATGCGAGCGGCAGTCCAGCATTCAACCTGCGGCTTTCTCAAGAGCGCGCGCAATCGGTGTACCGCGCCCTTCTCCGCGAGGGTGTTGATTCCTCGATCTTGAGAGCAAAAGGGCTCGGTGAAGTGCCCGCCGTGGCAACTGCCGGCGGACAGGCAGAAGGCCGCAGCGCAGCCCTGCAGCCGAAGACCAACGCAAGGCGCGTTGAATTCCATATAAGCCCGCCGGGGTAGGCGGCCCGGGCTCAAGTTCTGAGACCAAGCCGGGAGTTCTTCTCAAAAAGACTCCCGCATGCACCACGCAGGAGCTGCCCGCAAGCGGAGGCGCCCAGGGCCTTGCGCACCGAAGCGCGGGTCTTTCTGGCGGATGCAGATAGCACCACGGCTCATTGCTCCTTGAGGGCAATCACTTCCATGCAAACCCGGTAGCGCTCGCTGACGCTATACTCCACGGGCCGGAACCCCTCGGCCTGCAAGAGCGCATAGAGCCGCTTGCGAGAGAAGTTGTGATAATGCTCGATCTCGCCCCAGTAGGGGTTGACGCCATTGGCGTGCAAAAGACGCCAGGTCATATTGTCCATATTCGGCATGGACAAAAAGAGAACGCCGCCGGGCCGCAAGAGCCGGTGAGCGGCGCCAAGGCCCGCGCGGGGGAAAGGCATGTGCTCGAGCACGTCGGCCATGCTGATGACGCTAAACCGGCCAGACTGATCGAGCTCTTCAATGCTCAGGCAGTAGGATTCGTAGCCAAGCCGCGTTAGCGTGCGGACGTTCTCTTTGCGCAGATCAAGCCCGACCGGCGTGTAGCCCCACTCCTCGGCCGCAAAAAGAAGCGAGCCATTGCCAAATCCGACGTCGAGCCAGCATCCGCCTGGCGCATGGCGGGCGGCGCGCTCGACAATCCGCGCCGAAACCGGCCGCTGGCGCTCCATATCGTAGCCGACCGCCTGGTACGGCTGCGTTTTGGCAAAGATGAGTTCCGCCGCAGCGGCATCGAAATAGCCATCAGTAAACACATGGCCGCAGCAGTTGCATTGATGCCAATGTATGACCGCAGGAAGCGCGGGCTGATAAACTGGGTGTTTCGAGCAATCTGCGCCTATGATGGGCGGAATGCCGGTGCTGCCGCAAAGCGGGCAGGCGCCATATTTAATTCTCGAAATCGAAGGGCGAACGGCTTCGTGCTCAAGCGCGCCAGAGGCAGGTACCGCAAAGGCCCGAGCGGGCTCGCCGTTAGCCCAGATTTCCCACATGTGAGTGAGCGCCGCCTCATAATCACGCGTATATTGCGCAATGTCGAAGAGGGGCGCGGACAGTCTATTGTCAAGAAGCTTCTGGCGCAGCCTCTGGAGATGAGGCCGTTCGCGCGCGAGACGGAGCGCTAGAGCTTCATAATCAGCTGGCGAATGCGTGACGAGCTCGGGCAAGCCCGCCGCGTGCAAAAGGCTTCCTGCTACGCGCCCGGCGAATGTGTTGCCTGCGCAGGTGAGGACTGGCAGGCCGGCCCACAGAGCATCGCTTGCCGTGGTATGTGCGTTATATGGCAATGTATCGAGAAAAAGATCGGCGAGCCTGTGGCGAGCCAGATGTTCTGGGGAGGGCAGCTTTCGCGCGAAAACGAGCCGGTCTGGATCGACCCCCCGCGCGGCAGCCGCACGCCGCAGATTGTCCTTAACGAGCGCGTTGGCATCGAGGAGCCATAGCACAGCATCCGGAATTTCATTCAAGAGCCGCATCCAGATCGAAAAGAACTGGGGCGTGATTTTGTAGCTGTTGTTGAACGAGCAGAAGACGAATCCCTGCCCGGGAAGCCCGCACTCGGCGCGTGTGGGCGTGACATCGGCGATCAGCCTTTTCGTGTCGTTGGGCTGATAAGAGTGCGGGAGGTGGACGATTTTTTCATTATAAAACGGCTGCTGGTCTAAGGGCAGGATAAATGGATCGGCAATAATGTAATCAATGAAAGGTGCTCCCATTGTTCCCGGAAACCCAAGGAAGCTCACCTGAATGGGAGCAGGCCGCCGCGCCGCGATGCCGGTGCGGGCTCCTTTCGTGTAGCCTTTGAGCTCGATCAGAATGTCGATAGCATCGTTTTTGATCCGGGCTGCTGCTTCCTCGTCGCGCAGGGAGCGAATGTCGGCAAATGAGTCGAAAGCCTGCCTCATACGGCGGCCAATTTCACTGCGGTCCTCTGGCCCATGCGAATAGGCAACAAGCTCGAAAGACGACCGGTCATGCCGCTCAAAGAGCTCGGCCGTCAGGATGGCGGTCGCATGGCGGCAGAAATCGCCCGAGAGATAGCCAATACGCAACTTCTTGCGCTCCGGCGTGCGCGGCCGTTCGTGCTCGTAAGACGGAGCACGAAACGTTGCCGCAAAGGTCTTGGCGACCTCGAGGTGCTCTGAGGCGCTTGCCGCCATGCTGAGAGGAGGGAAAGGATGCACCAAGTCCTTTTGCGGCTGCGCCATCAAGCCGCAAAGCTCCTTTTCTTCGCTTTCGATCCCGCGCCAATCGCAAATCTCGCGCCGTTTGTGATGAAGCCAGACACGCACGGCGAGAAGATCTGGATTGAGAGCAAGAGCGGCGCGGTAACACAGAATCGCCTCGTCTAGCCGGCCGAGGTTTTCAAGCGCGGTTCCCATATTGACATGCATCCCGGCAATGCCGGGGCGGATTTCGAGTGCGCTGCGGTAGGCTGCAAGCGCCTCTCCGAAAGCTTCCTTGTTCTGCAGCGCATTGCCGAGATTAACAAAAGCTTCAGGAAAATCCGGCCGCAGAGCAATCGCGCGGCGGTAGGCCTCGATGGCCTGGTCAACGGAGTTCAGCTCCTTCAAGACATTGCCAAGGCTGAAATGGGCTTCGGCGGCATCCGGCCGTTTGGCGATGATCTCTTCGCAGACCTTGAGGGCTTCGTCAGCGCGGCCAAGCCTGCGCAAGACATTGGCGCAGTTGATCGAAGCTTCGGCGAAGCCTGGATTGAGCGAAACCGCCCGGCGATAGGCTGCAAGCGCGTCCTCCAAACGCCCCTGGTCTTCGAGAGCATTGCCGAGGTTCGAATGAGCCTGCGCGAACTCTGGGGCGAGGAGGACGGCCTGCCGCGCCGCGGCCAGAGCTGCGCCTGTTTCGCCCAACGTGCGGCGCACCGCCGAGAGGTTGGAGAGCACCTCGACGTAGTCTGGCCTAAGCGCCAAGGCCTCTTCGAGGAGCCGCGCCGCCTGCGCATGATTGCCGCGCCGGTGCGCCAGGAGCCCGAGATGGTGGAGGCAGAGCGCATCGTGGGGACCGCGCCCAAGGACAGCAGCATAGGCCGCCTCCGCCTCTGCCAGGTGTCCCGCGCGCATATATTCGAGCGCGTTGACCAAGAGCTCTTCTTGCGAGCATTCGCTTGCAGCTTTCTCGCCTGCCGTATGCGCGCTTAGAGGTGCCGCCCCTCCGGCCGCCGTCATCGTCTTCTCTCAATTTCACGACTCTCGCCCGAAGGGTAGGCGAAGCGCCTTGCGCCAAGCCTGCCGTGCCGGCGCCAAGCGCAGCCGCTGCCGGGCGGCCCTTTCTCGCGCGTTGCGCGGTGTCATTTTTACAAGCGGGTCAGCCCGGAATAGTTGGACGAGCCCGGAACGCGGAATTTGAGATGAGGCGGACGTTCATCACCCTCGGCCTTATCGTCATAGCGATCGGGATTCTCTGGCCGTGGGCGGGCTGGCTCCGGCTCGGGCATTTGCCGGGCGACATTTCGTGGAGCGGCAAAATTTTACGCCTTATTTTCCCATCACCTCTGCGTCGTCAGCGCGCTGCTCTCCATAATGTTTTCCATCATCTTTTGGATCTCCGCCCGCTAGGCGCGAAGAGCTCTAAGTGGCTCGTTGCACCTTGCGCCCGCACGCGCAGGAGGCGTGCCCGGTCAGCCTGCCAACTCGAAGATGCCCGCCGCCCCATCCGTGGCGCCAAACAGTAGCCGGTTGCCCGGTCCGTCCCAAGCGAGCGCGGTGATCGCCCCCGCCGGGCTCGGCTCTGCGCGCACAAGCAGCTCACTGCCATCGGGAATCCGGCACAAGACCACCGCCCCGTCCTCATAGCCTTGCGCTAAGGCATGGGCTTTCGGGTGGAAGGCGACGCAGGTAACCTTCGCTTGCCGCATGCCGCGTTCGAGCGGGGCCCTGCCGGCTGGGCCTTCTTTGTCCTTGAATGGCCAGATGATGCCGGCCCCGGCTCCCGATGTTGCAAGCCAGAGGCTATCGAACGACCAGGAAAGCGAGTGCGTTTTCGATGGATAGCCGGTCATGCGCATGTCCTTCTTATCTTCGACGCGCCAGGCATGCAGAGCCTGCTCCTGCATTGCCGTGACCAGAAACCGGCCATCCGGCGAGACAGAAATGGAAAGATGGGAGCCCTTCCATTCGAACCGGTCCGGCAGCACGGTGGCATTAGGAAACCACAAGCTTGCGCCGCCGTAGTGGGCGATCGCGAGCCTATAGCCTTTCGGCATGAAGGCGAGGCCGCGCACGCTCGAGGGCGCGGAAAAACTCCTGATGCGCCCGGCAGGATCCCGCGCCCGGACCGTCTTTCCACTCGACCAGGCGATCGCTCCATCCTTGCGGGCAGCGAGCGCATCGATCCACTGGCCCTTCTCGTCTGCGATCTCGCGCAATTCTCCCTTAGCCGAGGTTGCGGCGACGCGCCCGTCGTCACCTCCGGTGATGAATTGGTCTCCCGCAGCGGCCGATGCCAGAATTGTTCCGCCAGGGTGCGCGGCGGCGCGGCGCCGGCCAGCCGGAGCGATGAGCAAAACGGCGCCGGCATCAAGCGCAAGCGCTGGCGTCTCGTCCAAAAATCCTGCGGCAGCAACCGGAGCTTCGGCATCAAATAAGGTGAGGCGGCTCTTCGGCAGGGAACTCATTGGCGTTTCGGAAATTCGCATTACGAGCTGGCAGAGACATATCGCGAGACCCCAATGACCAGCAACATCCTTGACGCGCGAGAGATCGTTCAGGCCCAGGCGCGCACGCCGGTGCAGGCAGTCGACAATCTTCTCGCAGTCCTCAGCGAGGAGGCGGGGGCTCGCGCAATTGCCGCCGAACGCCTCGCGCGCACCGCCCGCCGGACCGCGGAGCTCACCATCTTCTGTACGGCCTGCCTCATTGTGCTCGGGCTCCTGCCCTATTTTTTGAGCGTCCCCGGCGAGGTCATGGGTTACCTCGATTTCTTCAAGATCATCTTGTCTATCGTGATTCTGATCTCCTCCATGCTGACTTACGCCGGCAGCAGCCGCGCGGGAGCATGGGAGCTGCGGCGCAGCAGCGCCGAACTTGATGAGCTCAAAGGCGAGATCGAGATGAGGAGAGAGAGAATCGATGCGGACGAGCTAGACCTGATGCGCATCCGCTATCAAAACATAGTGCAGAAATACACAGCGGCTCACGACAGCATAGACCGGCTCAAGTACCAAATCGAGAACAGGGATAAGCATCCATCGATTGGCAGCTTCTCAGCCTTTGTGACGGGGACCGAGATTTCGCTGCGCCAATCCGCGCCCCGCATAGCGCTGATCACCGTTTCGCTCATCATGCTCCTCCTATTGGGGTCTCTGTTCAGCTCCTACCCCATCCGGCTCCCTGGCTGATTTCAGCACCTAGCTTCCTGCCAGGCTGGCCGTCAGACCTGCGATAATCTCATTCTCATCGAGATTGCGGCCGATGAAAACGAGCCGGCTCACCCGCGGCTCCTGCAGCCTCCATTCGCGCTGGAAATCGCCGTCGAGAAGCATGTGCACGCCTTGGAATACAAAACGCCGCGGCTCGTCTTTAAAGGCAAGAATACCCTTCGCGCGCAGGATAGAGGGCCCTTCCCTCTGAATATAATCCTGCAGCCACGGCAGGAAGCGTTCGGGATCGATCTCGCACTCAACCGATAATGAGACTGGGCGGATTTGGTCGTCGTGGCAGTGCTTCGGCCCGAGCGGGGCGCGAGCGCTTCCATGATTGTGAGAAAGGTGCTCATCATGCTCGTGGGGGCTGCGAGACTGATTGTCAAGAATTTCCGGCTCGATCACGACGATGCGGTTAAGATCGAATGCAGAGCGGCCAAGCACAGCCTCGACCGGCACGGCGCAATTAACGGTCTTGTGGATCGCTGCGTAAGGGTTTATCGCGCGAATGCGCGCCTCTGTTTCGCGGACCTGCTCCTCGGACACGAGATCGGCCTTATTGAGCAAAATCACATCGGCAAAAGCGATCTGGTTTTTTGCCTCCGGCGCGTCTTTGAGACGCTCGCCAAGCCATTTGGCATCGGCGACGGTCACGACGGCATCGAGCTCTGTCGCTTCGCGGACCGCTGCATCGGCAAAAAAGGTCTGGATCACAGGGGCAGGATCGGCAAGCCCGGTCGTTTCGACAAGAATGGCGTCGAACTTGCCTCTGCGCTTGAGCAGCCCCTCGATGATGCGGATCAAGTCGCCGCGCACCGTGCAGCAGATGCAGCCATTATTCATCTCGAAGACTTCCTCGTCGGCCCCGACGACGAGGTCATTGTCGATGCCGATTTCGCCGAACTCGTTCACGATAACTGCGAATTTCCGGCCATGATCTTCGCAAAGAATGCGGTTGAGCAGCGTCGTCTTGCCCGCGCCGAGGTAGCCCGTCAGCACGGTGACCGGGATTTTGCCGTTCATTTAAAGCTCCGGTGCATAAAAAGCTTGTCAAGGGAAGGGGGCCACGCTCGTTCTCAGATTCCGGCAAGCCTGGGCATCAAACTATTGTCCGCCGCCTAGAGCCGCAGAGAGCTCCAGGACATTATGGCGCATCATATCGATATAGGTGGAAGCAGGTCCATCCGGCGGCGAGAGCGCGTCTGAGTAGAGGGTGCCGCCAATCTTGGCGCCGGATTCGGCGGCAATTCTTTGCACAAGCCTTGGGTCGGTGACATTTTCGAGAAATACGGCCGGTATCTTCTCCGCCTTGATCTGGCGGATGATTTTGGCGACGTCCCGGGCACTCGCCTCGGTCTCCGTCGAGACGCCCTCCGGCGCTATGAAACGAAAGCCATAGGCCATGCCGAAATAGCCGAAAGCATCGTGGGTCGTGATGATTTGCCGCCGCTCAGGCGGAATTTTGGCGATCGCGGCGCGGATTTCACTCTCGAGCGCGTCGAGCTTGCCAAGATAAGCGGCCTTATTGGCGCGATAGGCTTCTTCTCCTCCAGGATCGGCGGCAATCAGCGCATCGCAGATATTCGTCACATAAATCTTTGCGTTTGCGACCGACTGCCAAGCATGCGGATCGAGTGCGATGTGGCCTCCCTCATGCATCTCCTGCGGCTTAATGCCTTTGGTTGCGGCGATCACGGACGCCGATGTTCCCGAGGCTCTGATCAGCCGGTCGATCCAGCCCTCGAGGCCCAAGCCATTTTCGACGATGAGGCGTGCGCGGCCGAGCTTCTCCGCATCCGCAGGCTTTGGCTGGTAGACATGCGTGTCGCCGCCCGGCCCAACAAGGGCGGTCACGTCAACTCTTTCGCCACCTACATTGCGGACGAAATCGGCGAGGATGGAGAAGGTCGCAACAACTGGCAGCCTGCTTGCTGGCTGCGCGGCCGCCGGATGCCCCGCGAACAGGCCCCGCGCGAGCGCGATCGCGAGCACGAGACTGGACAAGTGTTTCAAGCAGGGCTCCGCACTAAGCCTCGAGATGGCGCCTTGGCCTTAAGCGGCGCAGGAGGCCGCCAGCGGGGCCAGCCAAGAGGGCGAGCAAATAGAGCAATCCCGCAAGCAAGGTGATGACGGGGCCCGATGGCAGCCCAAAATGAAACGATACGATGAGTCCGGCATAACCGGCAATGATGCCCTGCGCCGATGCGAGGGTGATCATCGCCGTCATGTCCTGAGTGATGAGCCGTGCCGAAGCGGCCGGGAGCATCATGAGGCCGACCGCAAGCAAAGTGCCGAGGGCATGGAATGCGCCGACGAGGTTAAGGACAAGCAGTGCCAAAAAGGCCGTCTCGACGAGACCGCCGCTCCTGCTGACCGACGCCAGGAATCCCGCATCGACCGTATCCAGGACAAGGGGGCGGTAGAGAATGGCAAGCCCGGCAAGCGTGATGCTTGCGATTGAAGCAAGCAGAATGAGCGCTGCATCGTCGAGGGCCAGCACGCTGCCGAAGAGCACATGGAGGAGGTCGATGTTCGAGCCGCGCACCGAAATGATCGTGACGCCGAGCGCAAGCGAGATGAGATAGAAGGCGGCAAGCGAAGCGTCCTCGCGCAGGATCGTCGTCCTCGCAATCGCGCCGGAAGCGATGGCGACGATGAGCCCAGCGATCAGCCCGCCAATGGTCATTGGGCCAAGCGAAAGGCCTGCCGCGAGATAGCCAAGCGCGGCCCCGGGCAAAATCGCATGCGACATGGCATCGCCCGTGAGCGACATGCGGCGCAACACGAGAAAAACTCCCAGCGGCGGCCCCGCTACGGCGAGCGCGACCGCTCCCGCAAGCGCGCGGCGCATGAACGCGAATTCAGTGAAAGGCGCGATCAATATTCCATGCAGTGCCACCGGGCGCTCCGCGCTCAGAGAGGATGAGTTAGCTTCATGCGGCTCTGACACAAGTCTGCGCATGGCGATCGAAGGCCTCGATCATGGAACGCGCTTTGAGCAAATTTTCCGGGCTCAGGACAGATTCGGTCTTGCCCTTTGCGATTGCCTCGCGCGCAAGCAAGAGTGTCTGCGGAAAATGCTCGCGCACGAGATCGGCGTCGTGGAGGACAGCGAGGACGGTACGCTCCTCGGCATGCCAGCGCGCAACGACGGCAAGGAGATCGGCAACGGTTTTGGAGTCAATCGCCGTGAACGGCTCGTCGAGGAGAATGAGAGCGGCATTTTGCATCAGAAGGCGCGCAAAAAGCATGCGCTGCAGCTGGCCGCCTGAGAGCGTGGCGATGGGCCGGCTCTCGAATCCCTCAAGGCCGACGGCCGCGATAGCTTCCTCGATTTTGGCGTTGTCGCTGCGCGAGATGCGTCCGAACGCGCCGCATCGCTTCCACAGTCCCATAGCAACGGCATCGAAGACATTAATCGGAAAGCTTTTGTCGATGTCGGCTGCCTGCGGCAAGTAGGCAATCTCATGGTCCTTTACCCCGGGCAATTCGATTGCGCCCGAGAGCGGGACGAGAGTTCCTGCGATGCCTTTAAGGAGGGTCGATTTTCCCGCCCCATTGGGGCCGAAAATGGCAAGGAGCGCGCCCTTTTCTATCTCACCGCTCAAATGATGGACCGCCGGGTGGCGGTCATAACCGAGGGTAACATCGCGAAAGCGGACAGCAGCATCCAGCAAGGCAGGGCCAATCCAAGCACGGCTGGCTAGGCCAGCGCCCAAAGCACCATAATCCAAAGTCCCGCAATTACGGCAAGCGCGCCGCCGAGTCTCGCCGCCGCCGAAACCCGCAGAAGTGAAAATCCGGGCACGGCGGAGGCCGCGTCTTTCTCGCCAGAACTCACGGCAGTTGAGCCACTTTTGGAACAAGCGCGAAAAATAATAACTTTGAGGCCGGTTCAAGGCAAGAATGGCGGATCAGGACGCGGCTGACCGTCTTAGATGCTGGCGCTAGCGCGTGAGCCGGTTTTTCAATATGGTTCCACTATGATGTGCACCGCTCGAGCTTCTGCCCAGAAAAAGGCTTCCCGCCATTTGGCCTTCGCGCTCTTAGCCTTTGCGCTAAGTCTCGCAAGTCTAATGGCACTCCTTTACGTATTTTTGCCCAGGGAGCAGGGGCTTGGGCGCGCTGCGCTCGATGACTCCTTGACGGTCGTCAGCCGCGGCGGGCGAATCGCTAAAGGCGCGGAAATCGCAGGCAGGCCCTACCTTGTCTTCTTCGGCTATACCCACTGCGCGGATTTCTGCCCAACGGCGCTATTAGAGATCTCCTCGGTCCTCAAGGCTCTCGGCCCCGATGAAAAGGCGGGCGGCCTCTTTATCACCGTCGATCCCGAGCGCGACACCCCCGAGGTGCTGAAGAGTTATCTTGAGAACTTCGATCCGCGCATCTTTGCGCTCACCGGCGACCCGGAGAAAACCGCAGCCCTTGCCAAGACATTTCGCGCCTATGCCGCCAGAGTAAGCCGGGAGCCGCCCGGCGATTACGACATCGCTCACACGGGATTGGTTTATCTCATGGATAAGCGCGGCCTCATCGTCAGCACGTTTGATGTGCAGCAGCCGCCGCAGGAGGCCGCGCGCAAGCTCAAGGCCTATCTGTGAGCCGCGTCGGCGGACCGGCGGAACAGCTCAGTAGAACCCAAGCGGGAAATATTTGAGGTAAAGATCGGTATAGATTCCACGCGCGGCAATCGAGGCGAGCGCCCAATCGAGCGCTTCGCGCAGCTCCCGGTTGCCCTTTTTTACGGCGATCGCCGCACCTTCGCCAAAAAAGCGCTGATCGAGATAAGGCCCTCCACGAAAGCGGCAACACTCCCTGCCTTCCGCCACAAGCCATAAGCTCAGTGATATTCCATCCCCGAAGACCGTGTCGACCTCAGCCTTAAGAAGCGCCGCCCGCAGCTCTGTTTGCGATCTGTAGGGCTTCAGGATCGCCTCGGGAAAGAAGGTCTTAAGATAAGCCTCGTGCGCCGTTCCGGCCTGAACGCCCACCGTTTTCTTGCGCAGCGTCTCTGGGATCGCATCTTCGGAGCTCACGGCTGTAAGCGAGACAAAGCGCGCAGGCATTGAATAGTAGGGAGCCGAGAAATCGAGCTTAGCGCGCGATTGGGCGTCGATGCGGATCGGGGCGATGATCGCATCGCCTTGCTCACTCTCGAGGGCGTCAACGAGCGTGTCGAAGCTGCGCGCCTGGACCGTGCAGTGCGCGTTCAATTCTGCGCAAAGTGCGCGCGCGACGTCGATGTCGAATCCGGCAAGCGTTCCATCCGGCAATGCAAAATGAAAAGGGGGGTAATCATCCTCGGTCAGGAAGCGCAGGTTCCGCAGGTTGCGGATGTTAGGCTTAGCAATGCGGTGGTGCGGGTCCCAAAAGCTTGGCACAAAAACGCTTTGCGCGCGCGCAGATTCCGCTGCGGGTCCAAGCGCAAGCGCCAGCAGAATAACGGTAAGGCGGCGGAGAAAAGCGCGGACCGAGGCCATGCACATTTCCTTTCCCGGGCGAGTCCTCATTGCTGTTGTGCCCGGGTCAGCTCTTGCTGCCCCGCTCGCAGCCTCCTTGACCAATCGCCAAGGGCAGACAAAAGCTGCGCGATCATTTGCCGGGTCTTCTCATCGATCAAGCGTCCTTGCGCGTCGAAGCGCTCGTGACAATGGGCGATCATCACCTCCGGCCGGTTGAGCACATGCATATTGAGATAGACGCAACTCTGGCGCAGATGATACTGCGCCCGCGCAGTTCCCAGCATGCTGGGGCTCGCCCCCATGATGGCCACCGGCTTGTCCTCGAACGGCTGGTTTGGCGGGCGCGATGCCCAGTCTATCGCATTCTTGAGCACGCCCGGAACGGAATAATTGTATTCTGAGGTTACGATGAGCAGCGCGCCGGCGGCGGCGATCCTATCACGGAACTCCTGCACCGGGGCCGGGAAGCCCTGCGCCCTGACATCCTCGTTGTAGAGCGGGATCGGGGTAATGTCGAATGTCTCGAGCGTCATTCCCTGTGGCAGGAGCTCTTGAGCCGCGCGGAGCGCCATCCGGTTGTAGGAGCCCTTGCGCAGACTGCCGGCAAAGCCCAGCACCCGTACTGCCTCCAGATCAGCCATTTTTCCTCACCTCAGCTGCAATTGACTTGGCGGACAGCATCATTGTGCTGCGTGCCCATTGGAAAGATGCGCCTCGCGTAAATCGAGCTCGCGCTCGATCCGGCGGCGCGCCTCATCCTTAAGCATGCCGCTGCGAGATAATTGATTGATGTGCCGCCGTTCGGCAGAGATCAAGAGGAGCTCAATTTCATCGCGAAGCTCGGCGCACTCGCGGTGGCCATCGTGGCCATCGCTTCTAAGCTCAGTGAGCTTCAGCCTATTTGTGTAATAGGCCCGGAGCGGTTGAACGATCTCTTCGATAAGATTGCGCTCGGAAGCAAGCCCATCAAGCCGCTCGATGGCCGCTGCGATCCCCTGCCGGCGAGCCTTGTACTCTTGGAGCGTGTCGAAGTGGCGCTCCAATCGTCCGGCATGCGCGAGGCCGAGCGTGCGGATGACGAAAGGCAGCATCAGCCCCTGGCCAACGAGGGTTACCAGGATCACGGCGAAAGTCAGGAAGAGGATGAGATCGCGGCCGGGAAAAGGCTCGCCGTTTGCCGCCGTGAGCGGGATCGCGAGCGCGGCCGCGAGCGAAACGATGCCGCGGACGCCCGTGAACGCCAAGGCAAACGGCCATTGCCAGGGCGGCGAGGGATCGCGGCGCTTTAGAGGCGGAAAGAGCAGGCGCGGAAGATAGGTTCCGGGATACATCCAAATGAAGCGGGTTAGGATCACCACGGCGCTGACGAGAACGGCTGATGTGGCGAGTCCGGCTGCCGAATGATCGGCGATGCGGGCGATCAAGGTCCGCGCCTGAAGCCCCGTAATGAGGAACACCATGCCTTCGATAAGATAGATGAAAAAATCCCAGAAGAAGATCCCTTGCAGGCGGGTCGCGGCGCTGATCAGCCAAAGGCCGTTCCAGCTGATATAGAGCCCCGCCGTCACTGTCGCGAGGACGCCCGATCCTTCCAGATGATGGGGCGGCCAATAGGCCAAGAACGGCGTCAAGATCGAGAGGATGATCTCGATGCGTGCATCGTGAACCCAGCGCCGCAAGCGCAACATCAGCCAGCCGATCCCGACGCCCCAGACGATCTCGCCTGCAACGATAGCGGCAAATAGGCCTGCCGCTCCGCCAAATGAAAACACTCCGGCGCTCACGGCGCCGACTGCGAAACGGTAAAGGATCAGCGCCGTCGCATCATTTGCGAGCCCTTCTCCTTCGAGGACGACGAGAATGCGCCTTGGGATCTCGAGCCTGCGGGCGATCGAAAGAGGCGCCATTGTATCGGGCGGGGAGACGATCGCGCCCAATAAGAACCCAACTGGCCAAGAGAGGCCGAGGAGCCAATGCGCCGCTACAGCAACGCCCGCCGTCGTGAAGAGGACGCAGCCCACGGCGAGCATGGCAATTGGGCGAAGGTTGAACCGGAACTCGCGCCAGCTCATGGCTACCGCCGAGGCATAGATAACAGGGGGCAAGACCAGCAGCAGGACGGCTTCTGGAGCAAGCTCGACGGAAGGCAAGCCCGGTATTAGGGCGAGCGCTACTCCGGTGAGCACCAAGAGAATCGAAGCCGGGGTCTTGAGCCGTGTTGCGAGGACGGCGACCGCCGCAACCACGCCCAGGAGCACGACCAAAAGCTGAATTGTCGAGGTCATCCCGCGCCCTTGGCCCAGATCATGGCCGAAAGCCAGCCGAAGTCAAATCGCACGCGCCGCGGACATGAAACACGCGGCACTCCGGAGATCTGCTTGGAACCGGACAGCGTCTTGAATAGAATGCCGGCGCCATCCCGCAGAGAGAAGAAGAAAACCATGCCCGGCCAAAGGCCGCCTGATCACGCAATTCTACCGGGAGCGGGCTTAGCTCTCGATTTGCTGGAAAGCAGGGCCGGAGCCGGGGCTTCGATGCAAGGCCTTTCTTGTTTGCCGGTCTTTCTCACTCTCTCAGGCAAACGGGTTGTCCTCGCCGGGAGCTCTGAAGCTCTTGCCTGGAAGGCAGAGCTTTGCTCGGCGGCTGGGGCCAAGGTGTCTGTCTTCTCTCCAAGCCCATCGTTCCGCTTGCTCGATCTCGCCGCGCGTCCGTCCGCCGTTAATCTGATCTTGCGCGAAATCGAGCGCGACGATTTTGCCGGGGCCGCGCTTGCCATTGCCGAGGCCGGAAGCGAGGCCGAGGCTGCCAAAATCCGCTCAGCTGCCCGCGCGTCGGGCGCTCCTTTGAATATTATCGACAAGCCCGATTGGTCCGATTTCCAGTTTGGCTCGATTGTCAACCGCTCGCCGCTCGTCATTGGCATCTCGACGAGCGGCGGCGCCCCCGTTCTCGCCCAAGCGCTGCGGGCGTCTCTCGAAGCGCGCATCCCCCGCGGGCTCAAGCTTTGGGCCGAAAAAGCAAAGGAGTGGCGAAGCAGGCTGAAGGCGCTTGCGCCGCCGCAGGCTAGGCGCCGCTTTTGGGAGCTTTTTGCCAGGGCGGCCTTGACTGGCCAGGCGGCTCCGCAAGAGGGCGATTTTTCTGAGCTCCTCGCTGGAGCCCAAGCTTCGCCGCGACAAGCAGCACCGGTCGCGCTCGTCGGGGCGGGCCCCGGCGATCCCGAGCTTCTGACCTTGAAGGCCTTGCGCGTGCTGCAGGCCGCCGACGCGGTCCTTTATGACGATCTTGCGGCGCCCGCAGCCGTCGAATTGGCCCGCCGCGAGGCGCTCAAAATCCCCGTCGGCAAACGGGGCTATAGGCCTTCGTGCCGGCAAGAGCACATTATCTCGCTCATGGTTTCGCTCGCCTCCCAAGGCAAACGCGTGGTTCGCCTCAAAGGCGGCGACCCGATGATCTTCGGCCGCGCCAACGAGGAGATCGCAGCTTTGCGAACGGCAGGAGTCGAAGTGGAGGTTGTTCCCGGCGTGACGGCGGCGCTCGGCGCGGCGGCAGGCCTGCAGGTCTCGTTGACGGAGCGGCAAAAGGCGCGCCGGGTGCAATTCGTCACTGCCCATGCGCATGACGGGAAATTGCCGGAAGACTTCGATTGGCACTCCTTGTGCGACCCGCGCGCCTCGACGGCGGTTTACATGGGAGCATGGACGCTGCCGGAACTCAGCCAGCGATTGCTCGCAAACGGAATGGATCCGGAGACACCGGCGGTGCTCGTCGAAAAAGCAACGCTCCCGGAAGAACGCCGCATTTCCGGCACAATCGGAGACCTTCCCGCCAAAGCCGCCGATGCGGACCTTGCAGGACCTTGCGTCATCCTCATCGGGGCTGTTTTTGCCGATGCCTTTTCTTTGCCGCGAAAGCCGGACAATTTAGTGCGGGCAGGGGCCTGCCTTTAGGCAAGATGCTTGCATCATGACCATCAGGCCAAAGACAAAGAACGCCAGACCAAAAGAACCAGGTCAGAGTTCCAGGCAAAAAAGGAACTTTGCCGCTTATGCCGCTTTTATGAGGCTCGGAGATGAAGAGAATGGGCCATTTCGTTTTCGCTGCGGTGATAGGGGTCCTTACGGCAGCGGGGCTCATTGCCGGAGGAATTTACTATTATCAGCGGCCGAACGTGATCCATGTGGCCGTGCCGCGCGACAGCGAAGATCAGGCAATCCTTGCCGCCGCCAGCCTTGAGTTTTCCAAGAACAAGGAGTCTCTTCGCCTCAAGCCTGTCCTTGTCGAGAACTTGGCCGAGTCCGCGCGCGCGCTCGAAGAAGGGCGCGCCGATCTTGCCGTTGTCCGCAATGACATCGCCATGCCGCCGAGCGGCCAAACGCTCTTGATCTTGCGCCACAATGCGGCCCTGCTGTTTGCGCCGGCGCAGAGCAGTATCAGCGGAATCGAGGATCTCGCGGGCCGCCGCATTGGTATTTTGCAGAGCGGACAGGGCTCTAGGGCTGACAACCAACTCTTGCTCGACGCGGCGCTCTCCCAATACGAGATTTCGCCCGATGAGGTGCGGCGGCGCCCGATTACGCTCTCTGAGCTCCCCCGCACGATTGAGCAGGGGGAAATCGACGCGCTGTTTGCCGTCGGCGTCCCCGGAACCGGCTGGTTGAAGGAGGCCGTCAGCGCTGTGGCGGCCGCCGGTAAAGGCCCGCCGGTCTTCCTTTCGATCCCCGAGGCGAAGGCGATTGCCCAGCGCTCGCCGGCCTTTGAGGGAATCGAGATCGTGCGCGGAGCTTTCGGCGGCTCTCAGCCGCGTCCCGCGTCCGATTTCGACACGCTGGGCGTGAGCACGCGGCTTGTCGCAAAGAGCAGCCTCAGCAACGACCTCGCTGGGGCGGTGACCAAGCTCCTGCTCGCCGCCCGCCCCGCGATCGCCGCCAAGATTCCCGTCGCAAACCGCATCGAGGCCCCTCCCGCCGACAAGGGCGCAGCGCTTCCGGTCCACCCCGGCGCCCTCGCCTTTCTGGATGACGACGAGCAGAGCTTTTTCGAGCGCTATGGCGACGCGTTTTACATCGGTGCCATGTGCCTGAGCCTGCTTGGCACGGCACTTGCCGCCGCTGCTGCACGGCTGACCCGGCAGCCGGCGATCGAGGCAGACCGGATCGTGCGGCGCCTGATCGAGCTCACCTGCGTTGCAAGGAAAACCGAGCACGCCGCTGCTCTCGACGCCTATGAGGAAGAGGCCGATCAGCTCCTAGGCCTTGCGCTCGCGCCCAGCGTGGTCCATGGCATGAGCGCAAACCGGATGGGCGCCCTCGATCTTGCGCTCAATCAGCTGCGCCACGTCATCGCGGAGCGGCGGCGCACCTTGGCCGCTCTCGCGAGGCCGCAGTTTGTGCCGCGGATTGTGCGCGAATAGGGCCCCTTAACGGCAATTGACAATTAAGGCGCAATCCCTATGGTCTGCCCCAAAAAGGGGCAGGGCCCCGGCAAAGTTGAACAGAACAAGACCAAGGAGCCCTTGAATGGCCAAGGCCGCAACTCTTAAGATCAAGCTCTTATCGAGCGCGGGCACGGGCTATTTCTACGTGACCAAGAAGAACGCCCGCACCAAGACCGAGAAGCTCACCTTCAAGAAATACGATCCCGTCGCCCGCAAGCACGTCGAGTTCAAGGAAACGAAGATCAAGTAGAGTGCCACGGGCCGCTTCCGGGAACCGTGCCTAAGCGGCATCGTTTCCCCGGCTGAGGAGGCCCGGTGAAAGCTCTCGTCTGTCAAGGCCCAGGCAAAAAGGCGCTCGGAGAGCGGCCCTGCCGGAGCTTGAGGCGCCAACAAACGCCATTATCAAAGTCTCCAAAACCACCATCTGCGGCACCGATCTGCACATCTTAAGGGGCGACGTGCCGGGCTGCGCGCCCGGCCGGATCCTCGGCCACGAGGGCACCGGCGTGATCGAGAAAACCAGAGCGGCCGTGCCAGATGATCGAGGCCTACGAGACCTTCGCTCAGGCGGCGAGCACGCAGGCGCTCAAGGTCATCATCGAGGCTTAGCTCAATTGGGCGCAAGCCTTTGTGGCCTCCGCATCCCTTCGAGACGGCCGCTATGCGGCATCCTCAGGATGAGGCGGCGCTTCAATTCAAGATTTCTCATCCGGAGGAGCGCGCGTCTCGAAGGATGAGGAATCCCGGAGGGCCGCCGTCTCGAAGGATGAAGGCAGCCCCCCGGGTCTTGGCCCGCCATAGGCAAAGTCGAGAAGCTCAATCGTGTGCAGAACGGGGATCTTGGTCCCGCTCGCAATCTGCGCGATGCAGCCGATGTTGCCGGTTGCAATCATATCGGGCGAGGTTTTCATGATATTCGCGATCTTGCGGTCCCGCAGGCGCTGCGCGAGCTCCGGCTGCAAGAAGTTGTAGGTTCCGGCCGAGCCGCAGCAGAGATGCCCTTCGGGAATGTCGCGCACTGCAAAACCCGCCTGGCGCAACAGTTCCTTCGGCAGAGTGTCGATCCCTTGGCCATGCTGCATCGAGCAGGCCGAATTGTAGGCGATAGCCGCGCCTTGCGCATTGCCCGGCTCGGGCAGGGAGAGGCTGCGGAGAAACTCGGTGATGTCTTTGGCAAGCGCCGAGACGCGCGCGGCTTTTGCCGCATAGCCCGGGTCGCTGCGAAAGAGGAAGCCATAGTCCTTGATCATCGTGCCGCAGCCCGAGGCGGTGACGATGATCGCATCAAGACCATTGCGCTCCGCCTCTGCCATCCAGGCGTCGATATTGGCGCGCGCCTGCGCGAGCGCACCTTCTTCTTTCCCCAAATGGTGGAGGAGTGCGCCGCAGCAGACTTCGCCTTTGAGCGACGCAACCTCGACGCCGAGCCGCGTGAGCAAACGCTGGGCGGCGGCATTGATACGAGGCTGCAAAACTTGCTGCACGCAGCCTTGGAGAATAGCCACGCGCGCAACAGGCTTTCCGCCAGGGGTGCGGGACATTCCTTCCACAGGATCGAGGGAAGGAGCGCTTGGCTTTTTCGCCAGGCCCAGCATCGCATCAACCCGCTTTCCTGTCGCGCCAAAGCGCGAAACCAAAGCTTGAAACGGTTTCGCTAAGACCGCAGCGCCAAGCGCCAGGCGAAAGCGCTTTGGATAGGGCAGGATGGCGCCAAGGATCGCGCGCAGCATCCGGTCGGCGAAGGGCCTGCGGTAAGTCTTCTCGATATAGCTCCGCGCGCGGTCGACCAGATGCATGTAGTGCACGCCCGAAGGGCAGGCCGTCATGCACGAGAGGCAGGAAAGGCACCGGTCGATATGCTTAACGGTAATGGCGTCGGCAGGCCGCTCCTTTTCAAGCATATCCTTGATGAGGTAGATTCGCCCGCGCGGACTATCGAGCTCGTCGCCAAGCAGCACAAAGGTCGGGCAGGTCGCGGTGCAAAAGCCGCAGTGAACGCAGGCGCGCAGAATCTTGTCGGCCTCCGCGATGTCCGGATTTTCGAGCTGCGCGGGAGAAAAATGCGTCTGCATGTTTAAAACTCGGCGCGCATCCGGCGCGGCTCTAAGATTCCATGAGGATCGAAGCTTTCTTTGAGGCGGCGCGACACCGCTTCGAGGGCTGGCGCTTGCGGCTCGAACACTGGGATTTTCTCGCGTATCTCGTCTGGCGCGCGAACGAGCGTTGCATGGCCGCCGCCCGACGCCATCACGGCCTTGCGGATCAGAGATGCAGCGGCATCGCGACAGGAATCGAGTGCGAGCCAGACAAGACCGCCCGACCAATCAAACAACACCTCGGATCCGAGCGCGCGGCCCACTGCTCCGGCAACTTTGGGGCCCTCCGTTGGAGCCACCGAAATCTTCCAAATGATCTTCTCGCGGGGCGCGGCAAGGGGGGATACGTCACGAATGGCGCGCCAAAGTTCTTTGGACTTGGATTGATTGAGCCGCGCCATAGATGCTTTGCCCTTGAGGATGCCTTCGAGAAGAGAAAGGCGGCTCGCGACGGAAGGCTCAAACCCCTCGATACGCAGGGCGGTGATGGAGTCTGGGAAACCCTGGACCGAAGCAGCTAAGGCAGGCAGATGCGCGGCGCCCGAGACCTCGGCCGGAGCGCACATTGCGGCGCAAAGCGCCTCGACACCGGCGCCGGCGTCAAGGCCGAGGAGAATGAGCGTGGCTTCGGTCTCGGCGCGCGGAAGGACCTTGAGCGTGATTTCAGTCGCGACAGCGAGTGTCCCGAAAGAGCCGGTAAGGCCGCGCGCCAAATCGTAGCCCGTTACGTTCTTGACGACCCGGCCGCCCGCCTTGAAAGCTTCGCCGCGGCCGCTCACGGCCTTGATGCCAAGCACGAAATCGCGTGCGCCGCCCGACTTGATCCGGCGCGGCCCGGAGGAGCCCGCCATGACGGCGCCGCCGATCGTCCCCCACCCCGTGCCGTAGAGAGCAGCAAAGGACATGGGCTCGAACGCAAGCTCCTGGCCCCTTCCGGCAAGCAGCGCCTCGATCTGCTCAAGCGGAGTGCCAGCCAGGGCGCTCAGCACGAGCTCCTCCGGCTCATAAAACGAAATGCCCGATAGGCCGGAGAGGTCGAGGCGATACCGGTCCCCAGCGGGCCGGCCGAGGGCAGCCTTGGTCCCAAGGCCAGTGATCGCTAGCGGCAGCCGCTTTGCCGCCGCGCCCGCCACCGCTTCCGCGACTTCGCCGGAACTCGCTGGGCTAAGAGTAAGCATGATACCGCTGAGCGTGACCGGAGCGGGGCTGCGCTTGAGGCTCTACCGTTGCTAATCCCGCAACGTTGCGATTCCTGCCGGAAGGCGAGGTGGCGGCAGGTGAATTCAAGCGCCGGTGTCAGCGGCCGCCCGCTCCTTGGCTGCCTCGCCCTTCTTCTGCTGCGCCTTAAGACGCAGTGCCTTATTGTATTTCCTCAAGATCAGGTCCCGCTTGAGGCGCGAGACGCGATCGATAAAGAGGACCCCGTTCAAATGGTCGATCTCGTGCTGGAGGCAGGTCGCCAAAATACCTTCCGCCTCAATCTCTCGCGACCGGCCGTGGCGGTCGAGGTAACGGGCGTGCACGCGCGCGGGCCGCTCGACGTCTTCGAAGATCTCAGGAATCGAGAGGCAGCCCTCCTGGGCAATGGAACGCTCCTCTGATTCCCAGATGATCTCCGGATTGGCGAAGCACAAGGGCTGAGGCGAGGCGTTTTCGTCCTCCCGCTTGGCGACATCGAGAACAATGACCCGCTTTTGGACGGCGATCTGAATGGCGGCAAGCCCTATTCCGGGCGCCGCATACATCGTCTCCAGCATATCGTCCATCAGCGCCCGGATGGAATCGTCGACGGCCTCGACGGGGCGCGAGACGAGGCGGAGCCGCGGATCGGGGAGCTTGATGATGTTTCGCAGGGCCATGCTGAGGAGATAATATTTGCCGCGCGAAGCGTCAATTTCCGCGCGCCTGGCGTCACGAGCGCCTCGCCTGCTGCGAGAACTCGTTGCAGCCCCCAGCGCGCTTGGGGCGAATTGGCGCAGCAATCGAGCCCTGTCCGATTCGCCGAAAAAACCGCAACGGTAACAAGCCGTTAGGCCTTGTCCGGAAATTTCTAAAAAATTTCTATCCGGGCTTGCAATTTGTGCGCTGCACGTCCATATTGTTGCAGCGCGGCAATGTTCTGCCGCCGATGCCCTCCTTGGGCGTTTCCTCCCTAGACTTGGGCCGCTTGTGGCAACACAAGCGGCCTATTTGTTTCCGGCCTGCGCTGTTTTCCACAGCCGCCCGGCGGCCACCGGCTTTTAGCAATTGACATGTGACATCAATTGAGATATGTTCATCCTCTAGCAGCAGGGTTGCTGCTGTGCCCTCCTTGGGCGTTTCCTCCCTAGACTTGGGCCGCTTGGTTTTTTAACTTAAGCGGCCTCTTTGTTTGTGCAGGCGGGCGAACCCGCTGCGGTTTGCCCCGACCCCTCCCTCAGCCGGAGAAAAAGAGCCCATGGCTGCCAGGCACGGCGCCGAACACGGTTGCAAGGCTTGCGGCCAAAGCAGCCTATGGAACCTTTCCATAAGGCCGCAGGTCCCTTCGGGATCGATTCGGGCACGCGCCTTAAGCTTCCGGTGCAAGTATAGCGGCTCCAGGAGAAACTGCATCACTTTGAAGGCGAGCCAAATGGCCACCATGGCGTGCATCTACCAATAGCCCGCTTCGAGAAACCGGCTCCAGAGATCGAGCCTCAGCACCATATAAAACCCGCTCGCTCCGCCAGCCGCCACCCAAAACGTTGCTTGCGAGGCAAAGCGCCGCTCGATCCTATCAAAAAGGGCGAGCCGCTCCTCCGGGGCCTTAAAGCCGCGGATAGCAGGGAACAGAACAGCCGTAACAAACGCCACCCCGCCTATCCAAAGCACGGCCGCGAGAACGTGCAGGGCGCGGGCAATCGCAATATCGTCCATCGGCTTCCCAGGGGCCTCGCGGGCCGGCGCCCGCCCGCTCATGGCCGGCACTCTCGACTTTTGGACGCCTGGACTTCAAGGTGCAAGCATCCGCAGCCTCAGATGTGAGTGAGCCTGCGGAAAATGGCTGCAGCTCGCCGCTGCTGGCAAATGCCGGCCAAGATCTTTTCGCCGTTCCGCTGCCGGCGGCGCGCTCGCGCAGGAGCCACACATGATCCTTGAGGCAAAATTCCGGCAAGCAGTGCGCCGCCTTGAAGTTGGCGCAAGCAGTTCTTGCCTCCCGCCGCCGTTTGGCTTTTACCAATCCCAAAAGCCGGTCCGCTGGCCCGCTTCGAGCTATTTTGCCAAATTCCCGCGGAAAGAGGTTTCGTTTGGTCCGCTTTGAAAATGTCGGCTTGCGGTATGGAATGGGGACTGAAATCCTGAAGGATCTCAGCTTCGCCATCGCGCCGCAGTCGTTCCAATTTCTCACCGGCCCCTCCGGCGCCGGCAAGACCACTCTCCTGCGTCTGATTTTGCTATCCCTGCGGCCGACCCGGGGCACGATCACCCTCTTCGGGGCCGATGCGCTGTCGCTCAGCAAAGCCGGGATCACCGCCATGCGGCGCCGGATCGGCATCGTGTTTCAGGATTTCCGCTTGCTCGACCATTTGACGGCGTATGAGAATGTAGCGCTTCCTCTGCGCGTGCGCGGCATGGAAGAGGCGAGCTACCGCGCTGAGGTCACGGAGCTTTTGCGCTGGGTTGGGCTTGGTGAGCGCATGCATTTGCTTCCTCCGGTCCTCTCGGGCGGCGAGAAGCAGCGCGCGGCCATTGCACGCGCGCTGATCGTCCGTCCGGAACTCTTGCTCGCGGATGAACCAACCGGCAATGTCGATCCTAATCTTGCGCGAAGGCTGCTCCGGCTTTTCACCGAGCTGCACAAGTCTGGAACGGCGGTAGTGATCGCAACCCACGATCTTGGCCTCATGGATCAATTCGACGGCGCAAGAAGGCTCGTTCTCGGCGATGGCCGGCTGCATATTTACGAGTGAGCCAGGTTGAGGCGCCCGTGAGTCTGACCCTCAGCATTTCCGGATGGAGGCGCGCCAAGCACAGCGAGACGCCACTCGTGCCCGAAGCCTCGATTGCCGGGCGCGCGCTGGCGACGATCGTCGCCATTATGACTTTCCTTGCCTCGCTTGCGGGAGGCGCGGCCATTCTTGTGAGCGACTCCTCGCGCATCTGGCAAGGCGCGGCCGCGCGCGAGATAACAATTCAAGTGCGCCCCTCGCCCGGCCGTGATCTCGAGGCCGACACGGCAAGAGCGGCCGAGCTCGCGCGCGCTATGGCCGGCATTGCTTGGGTGAGGCCCTACACGAAAGCGCAATCGGAGGAGCTTCTTGAGCCCTGGCTCGGCACTGGGCTCGACCTCTCCGAATTGCCCATTCCGCGCCTCATCGCCGCCGGGCTCGATGCCGAGGAGCGGCTCGATCTCGAGGTCTTGCGCAAGCGGCTTGCCGAGGCCATCCCTGGATCGAGCGTCGACGATCATCACCTCTGGATCGAGCATCTCGCGGTCATGGCAAAGAGCGTCGTCATTGCCGCGGGCGTGCTCTTTTGCCTTGTGCTCGCCGCCATGGGGCTTGCCATTTCATTTGCAACTCAAGGCGCGATGGCAGGCAATCGTGAGATCATCGAGATCCTGCATTTCGTCGGCGCTGCGAACGGCTACATCGCGCGCCAGTTTCAGCGCCATTTCTTCCGTCTCGGCCTCAAGGGTGGCGCGATTGGCGGAGCTGCCGCGATCGCTGTTTTCTACATCCTGCAGTGGCTCGCCGCGCGGCTGCGCGCGACCCCTGGCGGCGACCAGTTGGAAGCGATGTTCGGCGCCTTCTCGATTGGCGGAAATGTCTATCTCGCCATTGCCCTCATTGCCGGAGGGGTTGGAATCATCACCGGTCTTGTATCGCGGGTGATCGTTTACCGCCACTTGCAGAGTCTGAGTTGAAAACTTCCCAGGCGGATGAGGGTTATCTGCGGGCATTGCACAACCAGATGCCGGGGACTAGCACTGAAGGCGGAACTTTTGCCGCATGTTCACATTCACGTGATGTAGGCGCGAACCGCGAGTCCCTGCCGCGGCGAGGGAAGACGATTTCATTGCGCCGATTTACGATGACGCCATCGACCCATCGCCTGGGACGAGGTGGTGCGGCGCATCGTTGAGGCGACGAATTCGGTAAGAGGCGGCATTTCCATTCGGGGGCCACGGGACGCACTGGACCGCATTATGCAACTTGACCCGGCCTGCGGGGCTTCATATGCCAATCACTATCACAAATTGAATCCGTTCGAAGCTCTGGCGGCGGAGTCAGGACCGCTTCGCATATTTCGCTGGCTGGCAATTTTAAAGTCTCAGAAATTTAAAATGAATTCTGCCGCCCTGAGCGGCGGGCGGAATTCGTCACGACCGGTCTGTCACGTTCAGCCAATGCGGCAGCGCAAATAGCCTTTCAAAGGTCGGCCGGCGCCATTTGGATAACACCCAAGGAATGGCACCTCCTCGAGACCCTCGCCCCGCATTTGATGCGGGCGGCGGAGATCCACGGGCTTTTGCCGCAGCCGAGGGGGTCAGCGATTCTATCGGGGGGCAGCCGCAGCGGCGGGATTTGCGGTTTTCCTTTTGACGGCCGAGTCCCGCCTCCTGTTCGCGAATGCGAAGGCGGAAGCTCTCTTGCACCCCGGCGCAGTCCTGCGGATCCCTTCGCCCAGCCGGAGTGGCGCAGGGCACCTTGGGAGCGCATATGATATTGGGAAACGATATCGATGCATTTACGCCTCGGAGCAGACGCCCGGAGCGCCGCAGCGGGAGGAAACTCATGTCCGGCAAACTCTATCCCGTCCCGCCCGCCTGGCGGCAGCGGGCCTTCATCGATAGCGCCAAATATGAAGAGCTCTATGCCTGGTCGGTGGAGGACCCGGAAGCCTTCTGGGCGGATCAGGCGCGCCGGATCGAGTG
>Ga0209062_1000631_pt1 | contig 93959 bp, 88 predicted proteins | sample Coa_R2_2_FD_187158 | JGI IMG/M metagenome (GOLD analysis project Ga0209062, IMG submission 187158) | Surface soil microbial communities from Centralia Pennsylvania, which are recovering from an underground coalmine fire - Coalmine... | ecosystem: Environmental > Terrestrial > Soil > Unclassified...
GTACGCGCGGCTCAAAGACTTCCGCCGCATCGCAACTCGCTATGACAAGCTCGCGCGCAACTTCCTCGCTGGCGCGCTGATTGCCGCCGCCATCACTTGGTGGCTTTAATTGAGTCTGGACCCTAGTAGAGCAGCCGCAACTCAACTGCCATCCGCCGTCGCCGGTGCCGCGTCCGGATTCCATTGGCCGCGGCGCATGCGGGTGATCTTGACCGAGGCGTAGAGCCCGGCGCGGCGGAAGGGCTCGCCCGACGAGAAGGCCTCGGCTTCGGCGCGGCTCGCCACGTTGAGGACGAGCATGCTGCCGATGCGCGTCTTGCCGTCCTCGGCGAGCAAAGCGCCGCCCAGCACGAGGATATCCTTGTGACGATCGAGATAGGCAAGATGCTCGTCGCGCTTGGCGGCGCGGATCTCGGCGCTGCGCAGGCCGTCTTCCATATAGAGGACATAGAGCATGGGGCGGCGCCCTCCGTGTCAGTCGAGCAGGCGCGGCCGCGCCTCGATCCCGGCGCGCAAGCGTGCCGGCGGCGCCGGATAGGCGTAGGGGCCGAGGCGCAGCACGAGGAGGCAGGCGAGGACGAGCGCGGCCTCGAAGATGGCGAACATCGGGCGATAGCTGTGATAGCGGTCGAAGGCGACGCCCATGAGATAGGGCCCGAGCCCCGTGCCGATGGTGAAGATCGCGAAGATCAGGCCATAGATCGTGGCATAGGCGCGCAGGCCGAAATAGCGGCCGATGAGGAACGCCATCAGGTCGATCTCCGCACCCACGCCGATGCCGCAAAGCGCCGTGCCGAGGAGCAGGATGCCGGCGGGCGCCGCGCTCGCCAGGAGCGCGATGCCGAGAAGCGGGCAGCAGAAGAAGCCGAGGGCCACATAGCGCCCGTGCCAGCGGTCAAGGCAATAGCCGGCGAGGACGCGCCCGCCGATGAGGGCGAGGCCGGCGAGGGAGAGCGCCCCCGTCGCCTCCTGGAGCGGCAGGCCGCGATCGGTGAGCACGGCGACGGCATGGGCGAGGGTGCCGTTGATCGCCATCACGGCGAGAAGGAAGCTCCCGTTCAGAATCCAGAACACGCGCGTGCGCCATGCCGCGCCCGCCGGCACGCCGGGAAGTAGCGTCGCCGGCCCGCTCGCCGGGGCGCGCGGCGTGGGCGGCTCGCGGATGAGGAGGGCGACGGGAAGGAAGGCGAAGACGAGGATGGCGACGCCGAGCCCGACATAGGCGGCGCGCCAGCCCTGGACGCGGATGAGATAGGCCGCGAGCTGGGGCACTGCGGCGACGCCCAGCCCGACACCGGCCTGGGCGATGCCGAGGGCCAGGCCGCGCTTGCGGTCGAACCAGGCGGAGATGGCCTTGACATAGCCGGTGGGAGTCTGGCCGGCGCTGAAGAGGCCCTGGAGCCCGACGAGGAGGTAGAGCAGCGGGAGCGAGGCTTGCAGGCGCGCGAGGGCCATGGTCGCGAGCGCGAAGAGGCCGATGATCGGCAGCAGCACGGCGCGCACGCCGAAGCGGTCGATCATCCGGCCCATCAGCGGCGTCACGAGGGCCGCGACGAAGGTGAGGAGCCCGACCGTCGACGATAGGGTGCCGCGGCTCACGCCGAGGGCCTCGGTCACCGGCTTCAGGAAGACGCCGAAGGCGAAGATCGTGATCGGCCCCTGGCCCACGATCATGCCGGAGGTGGCCGCGGCGACGATCCACCACCGGCTGCGCCAAAGGCGGCGCCCGGCCGCCTCGCTTTCGCTGACCCCGCTCACCGCCGCCGGCTCATCGCCCGGTCGAGGCTGTGGGCCCCGGCACCATGGGCGAGGACGTAGAGCATCCCGCCGATGGTCTCGAGGTGGAAGAGGAAGAGGTTGAGCTGCGCGCCGAGCTGCTTCGGATCGACCGCCCAGAAGGCGTGGAAGATGAAGGCCAGCAGCAGGGTGTAGAGGGCGAGCGCGAGGGCCGCCCAGCGCGTCCACAGGCCGATCGCCAGGAGAAGGCCGCCGCCGATCTCGAGGGCCGTGGCAAGGGGCAGGAGCAGGGCAGGGGCGGGCACGCCGAAATGCGCCATGTAGCCGGCGAACATGCCGTAGTCCCCGAGCTTGCGCAGCCCGGCGATGACGAAGATCGAGGCGAGCAGGATGCGTCCGCCCAGGAGGAGCCAGTCCTCGGCGCCGCGCCAGGCGGGGATCGTTCGGACGGAATCGGGGCTTGCTGTGGTCATGGCCTCACCTCGCGATTGGACCTCCCTCGCAACCGAAGGCGATTGCGGGGCGGACCTTCCGCCGGGCGGCGTCCCGTTCCCGTGCGAGCCCGCCGCCGAAAGTATGGCCGGATCGCTCCGCCCGCGTCGCCATCGATCTGCGCGACACTGCGTTCCAATTTTTTGGACGATGGCGGCTTGCTTCCGGACGAGGTCGATGCCGCGCCACAAGCGATGACGCTGAGCAGTTTCATCCACGATGTCATCGCGACCCCGAGCAGCGCGAGGGGGAAGCGATTCAGGCCGTTGGCAAAAATCTTGGACGGCTTCGTCCCACGCCGCCTCGCTGCCGCTCGACGCCGCGGTTCTCGCCGTGACGACGAGGATAAGGATCATGTATCGGCTCGCATCCGCCCGCGTGGACTCGCCGCTACCCGTCCCGCACGGCCGCCGCGAGCCGCTCGGCATGGGTGTCGAGGAAGGCGAGGAAGGCGCGCATCTTGCTCGAGAGATGGTGCTTGCTGGGATAGACAACATAGACGTCGGCGCTCTCGGGCGGCCAATCGGGCAGGAGCCGCTCGAGCCGGCCGGCCGCCTCGGCCTCGCGACACTGATAGCAGGGCAGGAGGGCGATGCCGAGGCCGGCGATGGCGGCGTCGCGCAGGACCGTGAGGTTGTTGGCGCCGATGACGCCGGAGGGTTGCAGCGAGACGCGCCCGCCAGCGCCCTTGAGCACCCAGGCGCCGTGATAGAACGCCGTCTCGAAGCGCAGGCAGGCGTGCTGCGCGAGTGCCTCCGGGCTCGCGGGGCGCCCTCGCGCGGCGAGATAGCCGGGGCTGGCATAGAGCCCGCGCGGGATGCTCAGGATGCGCCGCGAGACGAGGGAGGAATCGGCGAGCTCGCCGATGCGCAAGGCGACGTCGAACCCCTCCTCGATGAGATCGATGTTCCGGCTGGTCAGCTCGAGCTTCATCCTGATGCCGGGATGAAGCTCGAGGAAGGCCGCCAAAGGCCGGCTCAGGATCTGCATGCCGAACTCGATCGGCGCGCTCAGGCGCAAGAGTCCCGCGGGCGCCTCGGGCTCCTGCCGGACCGCGCGCTCGGCCTCGGCGATCTCCGCGAGGATGCGCACGCAGCGCTGGTAATAGAGGCGCCCCTCGTCGGTGAGGCGCACGATGCGCGGCGTGCGGTGGAGGAGCCTGACGCCGAGGCGCTCCTCAAGCTGCTGGACGCGATGGCTGATGGTCGATTTCGGCAGCGACAGCCGCCGTCCCGCCTGGGAGAAGCCGCCGGCATCGACCACGGCGACGAAGCTTGCGATCTGCTCGATCATGCTGCGGTGCCCCCTCCACGCGGCCAAGCCCCTGGCGGCGCGGCGGCGCATGATTCTCCCCCGCCGCGGCGTATAGCTTGTCATAAAACGGCGGCTTATGCTGCTCCGGCGGGCTCTCGGGCCCGCCTGTCTCGAGTCCGGACCCGCGCATGGCCACTCTGCCGCGCCAGGTGGTGATCCCGCTGATCGTCGCCTGCGCGCTCTTCATGGAGAATCTCGATTCAACGGTGCTGGCGACGGCGCTGCCGGCGATCGCCCAATCCCTCGGCGAGAGCCCCCTGCGGCTCAGCCTCGCCATCACCTCCTATCTCTTCAGCCTCGCCGTCTTCATCCCGGCGAGCGGCTGGGTCGCCGACCGCTTCGGCGCGCGCCGCGTCTTCCGCCTCGCCATCCTCGTCTTCCTCGCGGGCTCGATCCTCTGCGGCCTCTCGAGCTCGCTGCTCGGCTTCGTGCTCGCCCGCATCTTCCAGGGCATGGGCGGTGCGATGATGGTGCCGGTCGGCCGCCTCGTGGTGCTGCGCTCCCTGCCCAAGACGGGCCTCATCAACGCGCTCGCCTATCTCACCGTGCCGGCTCTCGTCGGCCCGGTGCTCGGGCCGCCCCTCGGCGGCTTCATCACCACCTATGTCTCGTGGCGCTGGATCTTCTGGATCAACGTGCCGATCGGGGTCCTCGGCGTCATTCTCGCCACGCTCTTCATCCCCGACATGCGGGAGGAGGCCGTGCCGCCCCTCGACCTCCCGGGATTCTTTCTTACGGCCCTCGGGCTCACCGGGCTCGTCTTCGGCTTCGAGGCGGCGGGGCGCGACGTGGTGCCGCTGCCCTCGGTGATATCGCTGCTCGCCGCCGGCGCGATCTCGCTTGCGCTCTATATTCGCTACGCGCGCCGCGCGGCGCATCCGATCATCGATCTCTCGCTCCTGCGCATTCCCACCTTCCGCATCAGCCTCGCCGGCGCCTTCCTTTTCCGCGTCGGCATCGGCGCCGTGCCCTTCCTGCTGCCCCTCATGCTGCAGGAGGGCTTCGGGCTCACGCCCTTCCAATCGGGCCTCCTCACCTTCGCCTCGGCCGCGGGGGCGCTCACCATGAAATTCACCGCAGCACCGATCCTGCGCCGCCTCGGCTTCCGCCGCGTGCTCATCGTGAATGCGGTGTGGAGCGGAGCGCTTCTCGCCCTCTATGGCCTCTTCCGCGCCGATACGCCGGCGGCGCTGATCTTCGCCCTGCTGCTCACCGGCGGCTTCTTCCGCTCGCTGCAATTCACCAGCGCCAACGCCCTCGTCTATGCCGAGGTCCCCCATGCGCGCATGAGCCGTGCCACCAGCGTCTCGGCGATGGCGCAGCAGCTCTCGCTCAGCATCGGCGTCGGCTTCGGCGCCCTGCTGCTCCACCTCACCATGGGCCTGCGCGGCGGCGCCCATCTCGTCGCCGGCGATTTCACGCCGGCCTTCTTCGCCGTCGGCGCCGTGGCCGCCCTCTCGGCGCTCGTCTATCGCGCGCTGCCGACAGGGGCGGGAGCCGAGCTGGCGCGAGCGGTGCCCGCGGACTCGCGTACGCCGCCGCCTTCGGGGCCGTCGCGCGCGCAGCCGGCGCCGGGCGAGGACTGAGCGCGAAAGGCGCCGTTTTCCGCGGCGCTCCCCGTCGCGCGAATTTTTTCGGAAGATTCCGCTTGACGCGGCTGGGCCCATTAAGTAGCATGCAAACCATAAAGCACGAACAGTGTGACTGACCCGCCCGGCCCGCCGCGGCGGGTTTCGCGTTTTCGGGGTGATGCACTTGCGCTCGCCCCCTCACCCTTCCCTCTCCCCCAAAGCTTGGGGGAGAGGGTTGCGCAGGGTTGGCGAGGCGAAGCCGAGCCTTACCCGGAGCTGGGTGAGGGGGACCACAAATCCGATTCGACATCGCAATCGACACATTCACAGCCCACGACATCCCATGCCGGCAACCGACAGCAAGGCGCTGAAGCGGAAGGCGAAAGCGGCGCCGCGCGCCGCGCCGCTCTCGGCGAGGCGGGAGGCCTTCTGCCGCGCCTATGTCGAGCTCGCACTCCTCTATAATGGCGCCAAAGTGGGGGCCGCCGCCTATCGCCGCGCCTATCGGCCGCAGCGCGCCAACGCGCACACCATCCGCAGCAAGGCTCACCTGCTCCTCAAGGAGCCGCGCATCCAGGCGCGCATCGCCGAGTTGCGCGGCGAGCGGCTGCAGGCGGAGATGAGCGACGCCTGGGTGCTCGGCCAGCTCGGCGAGATCGTGCGCCGCGCTCTCGACGAGAGCGAGTTCGATCCCCGCGTCGCCACGCGCGCCTTGCAGCTCATCGGCCGGCAGCTCGGCATGTTCAACGCGCGCGGCGGGGAGGCCAGGCCGAAGCCGGACGACATTGCGGAAGGAGCCGAGACCGCCGATGCTAGGGAACGCCTCGCTCGCCGAATTGCTGAGCTCGCTGCCGGAAAAGACGAGGCGGGCGGCGATCCGTGAGCTGAGCGGTGCCGAGGCCGAGGCGCTGCTCCACGACTGGCGCTTCTGGGCGCGGCCGAGCCAGCTTCCGCCCCCGGGCGACTGGACCACCTGGCTCGTGCTCGCGGGCCGCGGCTTCGGCAAGACGCGCATGGGCGTCGAATGGGTGCGCAGCCTCGTCGAGGGCGCGACGCCGCTCACGGCACCCGGCGGCGGGATCGCGCGCATCGCCCTTGTCGCCGAGACGGCGGCGGATGCGCGCGGCGTCGTCGTCGAGGGCGCGAGCGGCTTCCTCGCTCTCTGCCCGCGCGGCTTCCGCCCGCGCTACGAGGCGACAAAGCGGCGCTTGACATGGCCCAACGGCGCCGTGGCGACTCTCTACAACGCCGTCGAGCCCGATCAGCTCCGCGGGCCGCAGCATCACGCGGCCTGGGGCGACGAGCTCGCGAAGTGGCGCTATGCGCGCGAGACCTATGACAACCTGCAATTCGGGCTGCGCCTCGGCCGCCGCCCGCGCCAGATGTTCACCACGACGCCGCGGCCGCTGCCGCTCATCAAGGAGCTGATCGCCGATCCCGCGACCGTCGTCACCCGCGGCGCCACGCGGGAGAACCTCGCCAATCTGGCACCCGCCTTCGTGCAGACGATCATCCGCAAATACGAGGGCACGCGCCTCGGCCGCCAGGAGCTCGAGGCCGAGATCCTCGAGGACATGCCGGGCGCCCTCTGGCGCCGCGAGGCCATCGAGCGCGCCCGCGTCAAGGCGGCACCCGCGCTGGAGCGCATCGTCGTCGCCGTCGATCCCGCGGTGACGAGCGGCGCCGAGTCCGACGAGACCGGCATCATCGTCGCCGGACGCGGCGGCGGGCACGGCTATGTCCTCGACGACCGCTCGCGCCGGGCGAGCCCGATGGAATGGGCGCGCGAGGCGGTCGCCGCCTATCGCCGCCGCAAGGCCGACCGCATCGTCGCCGAGGTCAACAATGGCGGCGATCTCGTCGCGGCGACGATCCGCATGATCGACGGCGCCGTGGCCTTCAAGCCGGTGCGCGCGAGCCGCGGCAAGCAGCTTCGCGCCGAGCCGGTGGCAGCTCTTTACGAGCAGGGCCGGGTGCACCACGTCGGCGCCTTCCCCGAGCTCGAGGACCAGATGTGCGGCTTCGCGGGCGCCGGCGATCGTAGGGGCGCCGGCTCGCCCGACCGCCTCGACGCCCTCGTCTGGGCGCTCACCGAGCTTCTCGTCGAGCCGGTGGAGATCGGCATCATCGAGTTCTATCGCGACGCGGCGGGGCGGTAAGGGGCCTGCGCCGACGATCGTCATTGCGACTCCGGGCTTCGCGAGGGGGAAGCAATCCAGCTTCTTTCGCCAAGACCGCTGGACTGCTTCGTTCCGCAGCACCTTGCTGCGCCCGGTGCCGCGGTTCTCGCAGTGACGACGTTGCCGAGAGGTGACGCGAGACAATGCGGCATCGCTCGAGGGGGGAGGGCGGTGGCTAGTCGAGATTCAGCTCGCGGAAGAAATACGCTGTGGTCACGCGCGAGAAGATGGCTCGCCAGGCCCGTATGTATAGAAACAGAATGGCTAGACCGCCTACGCCGAGCGCACCGAGCCACCGCGCGGGCCAGGACTCGCGGATCGCCACCAGCCAGTCATAGACCTGGCGCGGCTGCACCTGATAGCACCAGAGGAGGAACAGCGCCGCCACCGCCAGCGCCAGGTGGAAGAGTGCGAAGCTGAGCCACATCACGAACTTGCCGAGCCGGGCAAGCACATACCAGTCGGGCGGGAACGTCACCTTCATCGCGGGCCTTCGCTCCTGGGCGCGTCGCGGCTGCGCCCGCACAGCTTTCCGTCACGCCCCTCGCGGGTCGAGCATCATTTTTGGGATGCCCTCACTCCCCCCTCCGCGATGGGCGAGGAAAACGATTCTCCAGCAACCTTCTTCTGCAGGTCGAGATGAGCTTGTGGTCCAACGGCCGCGGCGGCGCCATGGCGCGCGCCGACGGCGCCCGCGCGACGCCGCTCGCACCGGGCCTCGTCGCGCGCGCGGCCGAGGGCGTGCGCTACATCATCAGCGGCGTCAAGCCCGGGAGCTGGTTCTCGCCGAGCCAGCCCCTGCCGCCCCAAGCGCCCCCCGAGACCAAGGGGCGTGAGTTCGACTATCCCGTCGGCTTCAACATCCAGGCGCGCCCGCGCGCCTACGAGGCGCTCGGCTTCGCCGAGCTGCGCGGCCTCGCCGAGAGCTGGGACCTGCTGCGCCTCGTCATCGAGACGCGCAAGGACCAGCTCGAGGCCCTCGACTGGGCGATCCGGCCGCGCAGCGCGCCGCTTGGCGGCAATGGCGATAGCGCGGCGATCGCCGCCGTCACGGCCTTCTTCGAGCGGCCCGACAGGAGCCATGACTGGGCGCAATGGCTGCGCGCCCTGCTCGAGGACCTCTTCGTCATCGACGCGCCGACCCTCTACAAGCGCCGCGACCGCGCCGGGCGGCTCTACGCCCTCGAGCTCATCGACGGCGCCACCATCAAGCCCCTGATCGACGCCTCGGGACGGCGGCCGCTGCCGCCCGATCCCGCCTATCAGCAGGTGCTCAAGGGCGTCCCCGCCGTCGACTACACCGCCGACGAGCTCATCTACGCGCCGCGCAACCTGCGCGCCCACAAGGTCTACGGCTTCTCGCCGGTGGAGCAGGTGGTGATGAGCGTCAACATCGCGCTCCGCCGCGCGGTGTTCCAGCTCAGCTACTACACCGAGGGCAGCGTGCCCGAGGCGCTCATCGGCGTGCCGGCGAGCTGGACCGTCGACCAGATCCGCCAGTTCCAGTCCTATTGGGACGCGCTCCTCGCGGGCGAGCTCGGCGAGCGGCGCCGCGTGCGCTTCATCCCCGGCGACATGAAGTACCAGGCGACGAAGGCGCCGGCGCTCAAGGACGATTACGACGAGTGGCTGGCGCGCATCGTCTGCTTCGCCTTCAGCGTGAGCCCCGAGCCCTTCATCGCCCATCTCAACCGCGCCACGGCGGAGACGGCCCATGGCCGCGCTCTCGAGGAGGGCTTGGCGCCGCTCCAGAAATGGGTGAAGCGCCTCATCGACGCCATCATCGCCGCGGAGCTCGGCCAGCCGGCGCTGGAATTCGCCTGGGTCGAGGACCGCGAGCAGGACCCCCAGGCGGCGGCCGAGATCGAGACCGCCTATGTCCGCGCCGGCATCAAGTCGATCAACGAATCCCGCGCCGCGCTCGGCCTCGCTCCCGTTCCCGGCGGCGAGGCGCCGATGGTCTATACGGGCCAGGGCTATGTCGCCCTCGGCGCGGCGCCACCCACCGCGGCGGGCGGCGAGGGCGGCTCTCCTCTCCGGTCATGTGTGGACGGCCGAAGACCGCGAAGCAATCCAGAGTCCTCATCAAGAAGCTTGATTGCTTCGTCGCTGCGCTCCTCGCAATGACGGCCGGGGGACGGCTATATCCGTGCCGCTCGAAGAGCATACCAGGCTATCCTTCGACAAAGCCTAAAACCCGAGCCAGCCGCGCGTGCCCGAGGGCGAGACCGGCGGCGGGCAATGGACGAGGGGCGGCGAGGGCGCGGATGTCGACTCCTTTGGGGCTGCGGGCACTTCCTCTGCGGCGGGATACCTGCTGCAAAGAGCGATCACTCGTGCACTGCCTACCTAAACTGCGCATATCGGCGCCGCGCCGCCGCGCGCCTGCGCGTACCCGTTTCATTGCCGAAAGGACAGACCCATGCAGCTCTTCCTGCCCATCACCAAGGTCGACGCGGCGAAGCGCCTCGTCTACGGCACCCTCGCCGAGGAGGTGCCCGACCGCGCCGGCGAGATCTTCGACTACGCCTCGTCCAAGCCGAATTTCGCGCGCTGGTCGGCGGAGATCGCCAAGGCCTCGGACGGCCGCTCCCTCGGCAATCTGCGCGCCATGCACGGCAAGGTCGCAGCGGGGAAGCTCGCGGCGCTCGAGTTCGACGATGACGGGCGGCGCATCGAGGCCGTCGCCAAGGTCGTCGACGCGGCCGAATGGGCCAAGGTACTCGAGGGCGTCTATACGGGCTTCTCGATCGGCGGCAAATATGTGAGGCGCTGGAAGGACGAGGCCGATCCCGCGCTCACCCGCTACACCGCCGATCCCGCCGAGGTCTCCCTCGTCGACAATCCCTGCATTCCCACCGCCACCTTCACCATGATCAAGCTCGACGGCAGCGAGGAGCGCCGCTTCTTCAAGGGCGGCGCGGCATCAGCGAGGGAGGATGACGAGGCCCTCGCCAAGGCGGGGGCGCGCCATTCCAAGGTCGACAAGGCGCGGCTGCAGAAGGCCCACGATCTCCTCGTCGCCCTCGGCGCCGATTGCAACGGGGCCGCGGCGGATGACGCCGAAGCCGCCGCGGCCGACGGCGCCGATAGGGACGGTGAGGAAAAGGCCGCGGCCGGCGTCCTCGCCAAGCTCGCGGCGGCGAATGCGGCGCTGGAGACGGCGCTCGCCGATCTCGCGCCTGCGCTCGCGGCGCTGCAGAAGCGCGTCGACGCCCTCGAGGCGCAGCCGCTGCCGCCCAAGGGCGCCCTCAAGGCCATCGACAAGAAGGAGGACGGGGCGAGCGGGCTCGGCAAGGGCGAGGCGTCGCCCGATCCCACCGACGCGCTTGCTCTCGTCAAGCGCGCCCATCGCCATCCGCTGCCGATCTTCGCCGCGGGCGCCAAGCCGTAGCGCCGCGCCGAGACCCGTTGTCGCCCATCGAGGGCCGCCCCGGGGCGGCCCTTTTTCATTCCGCTATCCCGCTCCGGCGTCGTCCGACGCGCTGGCGGACCCGCGTCGCATGACGCCCATCGACCCGCGTCGCATGACGCCCATCGACCCGCGTCGCATGACGCCCATCGAAAGGAGAACGACCCCATGGAGACCATGACGCAAGAGACCCTGGGCCTGGTCCGGCAGGCCCAGCAGCAGGCGGTGACCGATCCGCAGCAGCTCGCCCTCATGAAGGCCTGGACCCAGTCCGGCTCGGCGATCTCCGGCATCACCGCCTACGACCTCGAGGCCCCCGCCAAGTCGCTGGTGCCGGTCATCACGCCCTTGCGCAACCGCATTCCGCGCGTGGGCGGCGGCATGGGCATCCAGGCCAATTGGCGCGCGATTACCGGCGTCAACGTCAACAATGCGGGCGTCGGCGTCTCGGAAGGCGTCCGCGGCGTGGTGCAGGCGGTCTCGACCCAGGACAACATCGCCGCCTATCGAGGCATCGGCCTCGAGGATTACGTGACCTTCGAGGCCGATTACGCGGCCCAGGGCTTCGACGACGTGAAGGCCGTCGCCACCCTCAACCTGCTGCGCGCGCTCATGATCGGCGAGGAGAAGCTCCTCGTCGGCGGCAACAGCTCGATCGCCCTCGGCACCACGCCGACGCCGACCCTGGCCGCCGCGGCGACGGGCGGCAGCCTCGCCTCGGGGACGCTCTCGGTCATCTGCGTGGCCCTTACCCTCGAGGGCTTCCTTGCCGCCTCGGTCGTGGGCGGCCTGCCGCTCTCGGGCACGCGCACCCTCGCCGACGGCAACACCGACAGCTACAACGCCGGCACCGCGCAGAAATCGGCAAACGCCACGGTCGCCGTCACCGGCCCGACGGGCAGCGTCACGGCGACGGTGAGCGTCGTCAACGGCGCCGTCGCCTATGCCTGGTTCTGGGGTGCCGCGGGCAGCGAGGCCTTGGGCGCCATCACCACCATCAACAGCCTCGCGATCACCGCGAGCGCCACCGGAACCCAGCTCGCGAGCGCCGGCTTCGCCGCCGATTTCAGCCAGAACGGCAAGGTCTTCGACGGATTGCTCGCCCAGGTCATGAGGCCCGGCAGCAACGCCTATGTCGCGGTGCAGCCGACGGGGACCGCCGGCATCGGCACGCCGCTCACCGCGGATGGCGAGGGCGGCATCGTCGAGATCGACGCGGCGCTCAAGTCCTTCTGGGACAATTACCGCCTGACGCCCACCGACATCTACGTCTCGAGCCAGGAGATGATGAACATCTCCAAGAAGATCCTCCAGGGCGGCACCAACACGGCGCAGCGCTTCGTCTTCCAGGTGAGCCAGGGCACCATCGCCGGCGGCGTGATGGTGCGCAGCTATCTCAACAAGTTCACCCTCGACGGCGCCCAGGAGATCCCGATCCGGCTGCATCCGAATCTGCCGCCCGGCACCCTCCTCTTCTATGCGGAGACGATTCCCTATCCGCTCTCCAACGTGGCGAACGTCGTGCAGGTCAAGACGCGGCGCGACTATTACCAGCTCGAATGGCCGATCCGCACCCGGCGCTACGAATACGGCGTCTACGCCGACGAGGTGCTGCAGTGCTACTTCCCGCCGGCCTTCGGGATCATCCGCAACATCGCCAACGGCTGAGCAACCGCGCGTCGGCATGGGCGGCGCGCGTTTGCCGTCCATGCCCAGCCGGCACGACAGGAAACGAGGAACCGTCATGAAACTGCGAGCGCCCCAGGGCGTCACCCATCTCTTCTTCCGCGGCGCGCATCACGAGATCGGCGCCGACGGCCTGATCGAGGTCCCCGAGGCCGCGGCCGCGATATTGCGCGCCCACGGCTTCCGCCGTCCGGACGAGCCGCGCGACGGGGAGGAGCCTTCGGCCGGCGTCACGATCGAGAGCAAGGGCTTCGGCCGCTTCATCGTCAAGGGGCCGGGCGGCCAGGCGCTGCACAAGGGCTATCTCGCGAAGGCGGAGGCCCAGGAGCTCGCCGCGCATCATCGCTCGAAATCCAATGATACCGAGGTGGGGCGATGAGCGTCGGCGACCTCACCTCCCTCGCCAATGCCAAGGCCTGGCTGTTCGGCGTCGATCCCCAGGGCTTCGCCGCGACCCAGAAGCCGATCCAGGCCGTCACTCAGGCGGCCAATGCGCAGGTCACCTGCGCCGGCCACGGCTTCGCGCAGGGCCAGCAGGTGCTGCTCTCGAATATCGGCGGCATGGCGCCGCTCTCCGGGCTCGTGGTGACGGTCGCGGTGATCGACGCCAACACCTTCTCGATCGGCGTCGATACCACGGGCTATCCCGCCTATACGGGCGGTGGCGTCGCCTCGGCCGAGGACGTCATCCTCGCCCGGCTCATCAGCGCCACATCCCAGGACGCTGAGACCTACATGGGGCGCGCGATCGCCCAGGCCGTCTATAGCGAGGCGTGGGACGGAAACGGGCGCGGCAAGATGTTCTTTCCCAACGCGCCGGCCTCGGCGGTCTCGGCGCTGACGGTCGGCGGCGTCGCCATCCCTGCGGGCGTCGTGACAGTCGGCCAGACCACGCCGCCCGGCTACTACATCACCGACCGGGGTGCCGCCTTGACCTTGCTCGGCTATGCTTTCGCGTGCGGCATCCAGAACGTGCAGGTGAGCTACACCGCCGGCTATGCCACGACGCCACCCGATCTCGAGCAGGCGGTGATCGAGGCCGTCGCCTATCGCTACAAGGAGCGCCTGCATGTCGGCGTGGCGTCCCAGTCCGCGGCAGGCCAGCTCTCCGCCTCCTTCAGCCAGAAGCCCTGGCCCGATCATGTGCAGGCGGTCCTCGACCGCTACAGGAAGGCGGCCCTCGCATGAGCCGCGCAAATTGCCCGCGGCGCGAGGGAGGTCGCATATGAACGTCACGCGCGAGCAGATCTACGGAGCCCTCTTCGCCAGGCTCCAGGCCCTCGGCCCGACATCCCAGGGCGGCAACGGCACGGCCGTCACCGTCTCGCGCCGCCTGCGCCATTGGCGCGACCTGCGGCCGGAGCAGCAGCCGGCGATCTACATGGTCCAGCGCCACGAGCGGCCGAGCGAGGCCCGCGGCCGCGTCGCCTATTGGGAGCTTCACGTCGACCTCTATGTCTACGCCCATGCCGGCGCCGATCCGACCGCCGTGCCGGCGACGCTCCTGAACGCCATCTTCGACCAGCTCGAGGCGGCCTTGGCACCCGACCCCGTATCGGGCGCGCAGACCCTGGGCGGTCTCGTCTCCCATTGCTGGATCGATCCCGCCGGCATCGAGACGGACGAGGGCGCCCTCGGCGAGCAGGCCGTCGCCATCGTCCCCGTCGGCATCCGCGCCACGATCTGACCTATCCGCCGCAGCGCAAAGGAGAGCAGCTTATGTTCGTGTTCGGTCCCGGGGTGCTGATCGGCACCCGCACGGACGTGGCGAGCGCCACGCCCATCAATTTCGGCAAGGTGCAGGAAGTGCAGCTCGACATCCAGTTCAGCAAGAAGGAGCTCTACGGCCAGAACCAGTTTCCGCTGGCGATCGCGCGCGGCACGGCCAAGCTCACCGGCAAGGCCAAGATGGCCCAGATCTCCGGCATCGCCTTCAACAATCTCTTCTTCGGCATGGTGATGGCGCCAGGCCAGCTCGCCACCCAGTACAACGAGGCCGCGACCATCCCCTCGGCCTCGCCCTATACCTATGCGGTGGCGAACGCCGCGACCTATCAGGGCGATCTCGGCGTCGTCTATGCCGCAACGGGCTTGCCGCTCGCGAAGGTCGCGGGCGGTCCCGCGCCCGGGCAGTACAGCGTCAACGCCGCGACGGGCGTCTACAGCTTCGCCGCCGGCGATCAGGGCAAATCCGTGCTCGTCACCTACACCTACAACCTGGCGGGGGCGGGGCAGCAGCTGACGCTCACGAATCCGCTCCTCGGCGCCGCGCCCAGCTTCCAGGTGAACGCCTACACGAGCTTCCAGGGCACGCCGCTCTCGATCCAGCTCTACAACTGCATGTCCGACAAGCTGTCGATCCCGGTCAAGCTCGAGGACTTCCTCGTTCCCGAGATCGACTTCAGCGCCTATGCGAATGCGGCGGGGAACGTCATGAATATGAGCTTCGGGGAGGCGTCGTGATGGCCACATCCTCAACGCCGGGCGGCGTGACGATGCGCCTGGATGGGCGCGAGCTCACCATAGCGCCTCTGACCTTGGGCCAGCTCAAGCGCCTCGCGCCGCAATTCCAGCTCCTGGGCACCATCGGAGGCGCCTTGCGCGACGAGCAGATCGACGCCCTCATCGCCATCGTCCACGCAGCGCTTGCGCGACATCATCCCGAGATCGCGCCGGCGGAGGTCGCGGAGCTCGTCGATCTCGGCAATGCCGGGCCGCTGCTGCGCGCGATCCTCGGCGCCTCGGGGCTCGTATCCGCGGGGGAAGCCCGCGCGGGGAGCGTCTCGACGCCGTCGACTGGGATGAGCTGATCGCCCATCTTTGCCAATCCCTCGGCTGGACCTGGGATGAGGTCGAGCGCGAGGTGACGCTGCCCCGCCTGGCCGCCTTCACGCGCTACTGGCGCAAGCATCCGCCCACCCATCTCCTCCTCGCCGCCGTGGCGGGCCATGGCGCGCGACCCGACGAGGAGCGGGGCCAAGACCTGAGCGCGCTCGTCGCCTGGTTCAAGGCCGGCGGCGGACGGGCCTGACGCCGATTCCCATGCTTTCGGAAGACAACTCATGCCCCATCACAGCCGCCGCACGGCGCCGAGCCTCGATCTCGGCCTGGCTCAAACCGCCTTCAAGGACTTCGCCGCGCAGCTCGCCACCGCTCTCGACGGCGTCAAGACGAGGCTTCGCGACGTTGCCGACGAGACCTCGGCGACCCATGGCGCCGCCGCCAGGGAGCTGCAAAGAGTCTGGACCGATGCCGCGAAGAGTCTCGAGACGTCGTTTGCGAGCGCCTTCGCCGGCCTCATCACGGGGACCGAGAGCTGGCAGAAGGCGGTCACGACGATCTTCGACAGCGTCGCCGCAAGCTTCATCCGGAATGTCGCTCAAATGACGACCCAATGGCTGGCCTTCGAGGCGCTCGGCTCGGGCGGCCGCTCAGGCGGCGGCTTGCTGGGCTCGCTTCTCGGCGGCGTCGGCAGCCTCTTCGGCGCCGCGGCGACGCCGCTTGCGGCCTTCGATGCCGGCGCTTGGAACATCCCCCGCGACATGCTGGCCGTCGTGCATCAGGGCGAGATCGTCGTGCCGGCCGATATCGCGGCGACGGCGCGGAGCGGCGCCGCCGTCTCGCCCTTTCCGCGTGGCGCCTTCGCTGGCCCCGGAGGCGCGGGCGCTGCGCCGACGATCGTCTTCTCGCCCGTCGTCAACGCCATCGACGCCGGCGGGGTGAGGCAGTTCCTCAATGCCTACGGCTACCAGATCGCGCAGACCGTCTCCGCGCAGCTCAAGCTCAATCCCTCCCTGCAACCGAAGCTGGCCTGAGCCATGACCGTTCCCGTCTATCCCGTCCTGCCCGGGCTCAGCTTTCCCGTCGAGCGGAGCGAGCTGTGGAGCACCATCATCCAGGAATCCGTTGCAGGCAAGGAGACCCGGCTCCAGAAATGGTCCTATCCGCGCCACCAGTGGAAGGTGAGCTACGACATCCTTCGCTCCGCGGCGGCGTATCAGGAATGGCAAGCCCTCGCCGGCTTCTTCAATGCGGTCGGGGGCGCGGCGGGCGCCTTCCTCTATGGCGATCCCGACGACGGCAGCGTTGCGAGCCAGGAATTCGGGGTTGGCGACGGTGTCACAACCCAGTTCCAGCTCGTGCGCGCGCTCGGCGGCTTCGTCGAGCCGGTCTTCAACATCAACGGGACCCCGACGATCGCCGTCGGCGGCGTCGCGACCTCGGCCTTCACCCTGGGATCGACCGGCACCGTCATCTTTAACACCGCGCCCGCGAGCGGCGCCGCTTTGACCTGGACCGGCGGCTATTACTTCCTCTGCCGCTTCGTCGACGATTCGGCGGATTTCTCGAAATTCATGGCGCAGCTCTGGGACGTGAAGAAGCTCGCATGGATCAGCGTGAAGCAGTGATGGTCGCCCTCATTCGTCGTCACCCCGGTCGCAGCGGAGCGGAGAGCCGGGGGCCAGATCTGGGTTCCCGCTTTCGCGCTACGGCATGCGCACAAGTCTGGATGGGCGCCGCTTCCAAAGGAATAGCCGTCATTCCGGCCGGAGCGCAGCGGAGAGCCGGAATCCAGGTTTTCCGCGGAAATACTGGCTTCCCGCTTTCGCGGGAATGACGAGGGGGAGAGTGCAGACTGAGATGTGTGCATGCCGTAGCGCTTTCGCGGGAACGACGAAGGCGGGCGGTGCGGAGTGTCGGGCGGCGAAGCAGAGAATCCCATGAAACCCACGACCACAGCCGTGAAGAACCTGCTTGCGACGGGGCAGTTCGTCATCGCCGAGCTCTACAGCCTCACGCCGGCGAATAGCGGGTCGCCCCTGCGCTACACCTCGGCCGACATCGACATCGCCTGGTCGGGCACGACCTGGTCGAGCCGCGGCCCGCGCATCTCGCGCGGCCTCGTCCACTTCAAGCTCGGCCTCGACGTCGACACCCTCGAGCTCTTTGTGGCGCCGAAGCAGGCGCCGGATCCCGAGCCCGATCTGATCGGCGGCATGCCCTGGCTCGCCGCGGTGCGCGGGGGCGCCCTCGACGGCGCCGTCTGCGAGGTGGATTTCGCGCTTCTGCCGAGCTGGCAGAGCCCGGTCGTCGGCACGGTCGTGTGGTTCCTCGGACGCGTGGCGGAGGTGGAGGCGGGGCGCAGCCTGGCGACCGTCAAGGTGAACAGCCATCTCGAGCTGCTCGGGGTCAACTTCCCCCGCAACCTCTACCAGGCGAGCTGCCGCCACACCCTGTTCGACGCCGGCTGTCAGCTCATTGCCGGCAATTTCGCCGTGAGCGGCATCGTCGGCACCGGCAGCACGCAGGCCGCCATCAACGCGCCGGGACTCTCGGCACCGGGGTCCGGAAGCTTCGCCCTCGGCCGCTTGGCGATGACGAGCGGCGCCAATGCGGGCTTCGCCCGCATGGTGTCGGGATATGCCGGCGGCAGCTTCAGCCTGGTCGGGCCGCTGCCATTTCCGCCGGCGCCGGGGGACGCCTTCACCGTCTATCCGGGCTGCGACAAGCAGCTCGCCACTTGCCAGGCTTTCGGCAACACGGCGAATTTCGGGGGCTTTCCCTATATCCCCGTGCCGGAGACGGCAGTTTAGCGCGGGCTTTTGCTGAGCCAGACAGGGAAATGGCGCCGTATCGCGGGCCGCGCGCGTTGAAAGCATGTCGCCAAAGCGTCTATAGTAGCGGCCTCAACGAGGGAGGTACTGATGCAGTTTTCAAAGGACAAGCCAGAATCGCCGCCGCTGCCTCAGAAGCCGGCCGCGACCCCGAGCCCGAGCCCCGCGCCATCGACCCCCGGCGGCTTCGCCAGGCCTTCCGGCTCGACGGGCATGCCCTCGTCTGCGCCGGCATCTCCCGCTTCGCCGTCGCCCTCGCCATCATCGCCCGTTGCTCCGCCGCGGCCGAGCATGCCCTCGCCGACCCCGTCGCCCGTCGCCTCGACCTTCGTCCCGCGGCCGCCGCAGCCGACGGCGCCAACGCCGCAGCCGCCCGTCGCACGTCCCTCGGCACCCCAACCGGCCAAGCCGGCGGCCGAGGCCCCGGCGAAGCCGAAGCCCGCCGCGAAGCCCAAGGCAGTGAAGCCTAAAAAGGCGGCCGCGAAGCCGAAGAAGGCCGCCAAGCCCAAGACGGCGGCGAAGAAGGCCGCCAAGCCGGCGAAAGCGCGCAAGGCTGCGAAAGCAGCCAGGCCGCGGAAATCGGCCAAGGCTCGCCGCCCGGCGAAGAAGGCGGCCGCCAAGCGGCGCAGCACGGCCCGCAAGACGAGCCGGCCCGCCTCGCGCCGGAAATCCGCGTCGCGTTCCCGCGCCCGACGCCGGTAGCAACGGTCACGTTTCGAGCGAATCCGGATCGGCGGGCTTAGCGCCCGCCGATGCCGTTTCGGACCCGCTTCGGCGGGCTTTTCTTTGCCCGAATTCCAGGATCCCGATGAACGATCGCGAAGCTCAACAGCGCGCCGCCGTGGTGGCGGCGTCGCCTGCTGCTCCAATAAACCCTCACGGCGCTCGACGCCCCGTTGAGGCGGCCGTCGAGGGTTGGAAGGCCGGGGCGAGTCGTGAGGCAGAAGCAAGGGCCATTGTGGTGGCCCTTGCGAGAAGCTGGATCGGCGCGCGCTATCACCACATGGCGCGGGTGCGGCCGAGCCATGCTGAGGGAGAGAAAGGGGCGACGGATTGCGCCCAGCTCCTCGCCTGCGTCTATCAGGATGCGGGGCTGATCGACGCGGTGCCCCTCGACTACTACCCGCCGGACTGGCACCTCCATCGCGGCCTCGAGCGCTATCTCGCCGTGGTCCTGGCCCATGCGCGCGAGACGGATTCACCGCTTCCGGGTGATGTCGTCCTCTACAAATGGGGCCGCTGCTTCGCCCACGGCGCGATCGTCGTCGATCCCGGCTGGCCGCAGATCGTCCATGCCATTATCGACGCGCGCGCCGTGATCCTCGACCGCGGCGATGGCGGCCGGCTGCGGGATCGGGAGAAGAAGTTTTTCACGTTGTGGTGACCCACGACCGTCATGGCCGTGCTCGTCACGGCCATCCACGTCTTTCTTCGTGACCGATAAAACAAGCGGGCATCCAGGCATGCGGCCCTGGATTCCGGCTCTGCGCGGAGCCTGTCCTCGGGCCCGCCTTCGGCGGGACCCGGGGGCTCCGGCCGGAATGACGACCTTTGAATGCGAATCGAATCTCAAAATCACAACACTCGGCGCGGCGAAGCTAGAGACTCACGCCACCTCGTCTTTCATCAGCTTGCGCGCGCCGCGCATGAGGAGGGCGGAGCGCGTCATGCCGTGGCTCTCCGCAAAGCGGTCGATCGCCGCGAGCTCGTCCTCGGGCAGTGTGACGTTGACGCGGACGACCTTCGGATGCCGCGGCGGCACCTCGACGAGAACAGCGACGGCGTCGCGGTTCTCGCGATCCTGCATGATCTCCTCGAGGGAGCTCGGCTCCGGGATGGCCTCACCGTCCTCGATCATGCCGTCGATATGGAAGGCGAGCGCCTCCGGCGCCAGCGCGCGGGCCTCATCGAGGGTGCGGCCGGCGGTGATGCAACCAGGAAAATCGGGAAAGGAGACACCGAAGTCGCTCTTCGGCTCCTTGTGGATGAGAGCGATATAGGCGGTCATGATCTTCTCCTTCATCTCAGCCGTAGACCGGATTGGCGCTCGATGCTGCGCAGCGTCGGCAGCGGGATGTCCTTCTTCGGATGCGGAACGGTGACCCGACCGGGCTTCGTCGGATGCTTGAACTGCTTGTGGCTGCCTTTCTGCGCCACTTCGTACCACCCGTCGGCATGAATAATCCGTATGACATCGCGGCTGTTCATGTGTGTGTATATATACACATTTGTCGACGACCGGTCAGCACATTTATACACACTTTTGGACCCTCACAGGCGAGTGGCTGATGGGCTTCCTCTTTCCCTCGAAGGTCAATGCGAGCAATCCGCCCACGGTGACGGGGATTCGCGTGCAGACCTCGGCGAACGGGCTGCCGATCCCCGTCGTCCACGGCATGACGCGCTTCGCCGGCAACATCGTCTGGTACGGCAATTTCCAGCAGATCGCCCATAGCAGCAACGCGGGCGGCGGCGGCAAGGGCGGCGGCGGGCTCACCGGCGGGAAGGGCGGGGGGAGCGTCACCTACACCTACAGCGTCTGGCTCGTGCTCGCGCTCTGCGAGGGGCCGATCACCGGCATCGGCGACGTGTGGTCGAGCAAGTCGCGCTATACGCCGGCCGAGCTCAACCTCTCGCTCTTCACCGGGACGGCGACGCAGGCCGCTTGGGGACCGCTCGCCAGCACCGATCCGGGGCAGGCGCTCGCCTATCGCGGCATCGCCTATGTCGCGGCCGCACCCTTCGACCTCGGCACCAGCCAGCAGCTCCCGAATCTCAACGTCGCGGTGCAGGGGGCGATCACCAATGCCATTCCCGGCGCTCCCGATGCGGATCCCGCGGCCTGCATCCAGGACATCCTCGCCAACGCGAATTACGGCCTCGGCTTCCCCGCCGGCAATCTCGGCGACCTCTCCCTCTACTCGAGCTATTGCCGCGCCACGGGCCTGGTGATCTCCCAGGCCTATACGGAGCAGCGCGCCGGCAGCCGCTGGATCCAGGAGCTCCTCGACGCCACCAACAGTGCTGCGGTGTGGTCGTCGGGGCTGCTCACCATCGTTCCCTATGGCGACCAGCCCGCGAGCGCCAATGGCGCCAGCTACACGCCGCCGAGCCAGCCCCTCTACAGTCTGGGCGACGACGACTTCCTCAATTTCAGCGGCCGGCGCAGCCAGAACGGCCCCACGCCGGAGAGCGGGCGCAACGCCGATCCCGTGCAGATGCTCCGCAAGCGCCCGGCCGATCAGCTCAACAACGTCAAGCTCGAGTATCTCGACGCCGGCAACGACTACAATCCGGCGATCGCCGAGGCGAAGGACGAGGCGGCGATCGAGACCTATGGCCTGCGCACGAGCGACACCCGGCAGGCGCATTTCTTCACCATCGCCGCGGCGGCGCGCCTCTCCGCCCAGCTTCAGCTCCAGCGCCAGCAGGTGCGCAATCAATACACCTTCTATCTCGGGCCGAAATACATGCTGCTCGACCCCATGGACATCGTCGCGATCAGCGATCCCGGGCTCGGCCTCGCCGATCAATGGGTGCGCATCCTCGATATCCAAGAGGAGGCCGATCCTGCGAGTGCGGCAGGCGGCCTCGCGCTCGCCGGCTATCGCCTCAAGGTCACGGCGGAGGACTATCTCGCCGGCACGGGCTCGGCACCGCTCTACGGCCAGCAGCCGAACAGCGGCTACGCGGCGAACTACAATTCCGATCCCGGCAGCGTCAACGCGCCGATCATCTTCGAGCCGCCGGAGGAGATCACCGATACGGGGCTCGAGGTCTGGGCCGCCGTGTCCGGCGGCGCCAATTGGGGCGGCTGCGACGTCTGGGCCTCGACGGACGGCAACACCTATCGCCATCTCGGGCGCGTGCAGGGCGCGGCGCGCATGGGGCGCCTCGCCGCGGCGCTACCGGCGGGGTCGGACCCGGACACCGCCGATACGCTCGCCGTCGATCTCACGGAGAGCGGCGGCACGCTCCTCTCGGGCACCCAGGCCGACGCCGATGCGAGCCACACGCTCTGCTATGTGGATGGCGAGCTCATCGCCTATGAGAGTGCCGCACTCGTCTCGGGATTCACCTACGACCTCGCCTATCTCCGCCGCGGCCGCTACGGCACCGCGATCGCGGGCCATGCGACGGGCGCCGCCTTCGCGCGGCTCGACGACGCCATCCTCAAGATCCCCTACAGCAAGGACCAGATCGGCCAGACGCTCTATCTCAAATTCGTCTCGTTCAACATCTTCGGCGGCGGCGCGCAATCGCTCGCGGCGGTCGCGGCCTATAGCCACGTCATCCAAGGCCCGCCGCCGCCGGCGAACGTCACGGGCTTCACCGCCCAGCAGCAGGGCGGGGTGGTCGCCTTCAACTGGAACCTCGCCGGCATCACCGACGCCTATGACATCCGCTACGGTCCGCAGGGTGCTGCGAGCTGGGACGAGATGCTGCCCCTGACCGAGGCGGCCAAGGGCACCGAGATGACCAATGCCAGCGTGCCGCCGGGGACCTGGACCTTCGCCATCCGCGCGCGGGACGTCTATTCGGACCTGCTCTCGCCCCAGCCGGCGACGGTCGATCGCGTCATCACCAACCCCAATCCGGTGGTGGCGCAGGCGCCCCAGGCGCCCGGCTGGCCCGGCACGGTGAGCGGCTTCTATCGCCATTGGAGCGGCGTGCTGGTGCCGCTCGGGACCAAGCCCGTCGCCGCCTATGCGCCGCTCGCAGCACCCGCGGCCCCGAGCCTCGGCAGCACAGCCGGCGGCGCTCTCGCCGCGGCGACCTATTTCGTGCGCGTCGCCTATACGACCGCGGGAGGCGAGACGCTGGCCTCGGCCGAGGCGAGCCTCGCCGTCCCGGCAGGCAGCCTCCTGACCGTCGCCTCGCCGCCGGCGGTGGCGGGTGCCGCCGCGTGGAACGTCTATGTGGGGATGAGCGCCGGGCAGGAGAGCCGGCAGAACGCCGCCCCCATCGCCCTCGGCATCGGCTGGAGCGAGCCTGCGAGCGGCCTCGTCGCCGGTGCCGCGCCGCCGTCTCAGAACACCACGGGCTTCGAGCCTTTCGATCTCTTCGTGCCCGACCCCGTGGCCAATCCCTATTACGAGGCGCCGCTGATCGACACCGGCTTCACCGACACGCTGCGCGTCTGGGCGGGTCTCTCCGCCGCCCTCGGTCCAGGCGTTATCGGCCAGCCCGCGGTGAGCCTCGAGATCGACGCCTATCCCGACGGCGCCGACCCCGGGAGCTTCCAGCCCTGGGTGATCGGGACGCTGGCGCTGCGCTATCTCCGCGCCCGCGTCTACGAGACGACGAGCGGCGCCGATGTGGGGGTCGCCTGCATCACCGCCTTCACGCCGACGGCCGATCGCAGCCCGAAGCTCGAGAACAGCGCCCAGAATGCGACCGTGGCGCCGGGCGGCACCGTGATCGCCTTCCCCAGCCCCTATCACGCCGATCCCAACGTGACCCTGACCGTCATCGGCGGCAGCGCGCTCACGGCGACGGCGGTCGACGTCACGCCGGCCCAGTTCACCGCCCATGTCTGGGACCACAACGGCAACGACGTGGGCGGCATCGTCTCATGGCTTGCGACAGGAAGCTGACAATGACCGTGGCCCAGTGGACCCAGACCAACTTCACGACCCAGGACCCGACGACCTACAAGGGCGCGATCGACGGCAATTTCGCCGTGGCGGCCCCCATCGTCGCCGGCTTCGCACCCCATGCCGGCAGCCCGCCGGCCATGACCGTGACAGTGGAGGCGGGGCAGTTCTGGAACGGGGCGGCGATCGTGGCGCAGCCGCTCCAGACGAGCGCCGTCATTGCGGCACCCGTCGCCAATCCGCGCATCGACCGCGTGGTGATCGACCAGGCGACGGGGGCGATCGCGGTCGTGACCGGAACCGAGGCCGCGAGCCCCGCGCCGCCCGCCATCCCCGCCGGCAAGGTGCCCTGCGCCCAAATCGCTCTCGCGGTCGGCCAGAGCGCCATCGGCAACAGCGGCATCACCGACGAGCGCAGCCTCGGCATGCTCGGACTCGGCACCGCGGCGCAGAGGAATGTCGGGACGGGCGGGGGGAATGTTCCGCTGCTCAACGGCAGCAACACGTGGTCGGGCACGCAGGCCATGTCAGGCGCGGCGATCAATGAGGCCGAGACGACCATCGCCTCCGCCGCGACGCTCAACATCGGGGCCGCTGCGGCCAATTACCTGAGTGTCACCGGCAGCAACAACATCACCGCCTTCGATACGGCCCAGGCCGGGGCCGAGCGCACCCTCGTCTTCGCCGGCGCCCTGACGATCACGAACTCGGCGAATATTATTCTTCCCGGCGGCGCCAACTATACGACGGCGGCCGGCGACTCATTGACCTTCCGCTCGGAAGGTGGCGGCGTATGGCGTTGCGTGAGCTATGCCCTGGCGAATGGTCAAGCGATAGCCGTTCCAACACCTGGATTTTCAAACCGCGTCTTTCTAACCTCCGGTTCCGGCAATTGGACTGTACCTACGGGAGTGACCAGATTTCGCGTGAGGCTCTGGGGTGCTGGTGGGAGCGGCGGGAGCGGCTATGCCAGCGATGGCGCCGGCGCCAGCGGCGGCAGCGGCGCCTATTGCGAGCGGCTTATTACCGGCGTCATCCCCGGCACGGTCATGTCGTACACCGTGGGCCAGGGCGGTGCTGGGATTCCCGCTAACGTCAACAGCGCCGGCAATGCCGGCGGATACACCACGTTTAATTCGTGGTTGACGGCGGGTGGCGGTGGTGGCGGCGCCAACGGACAAACGGGGGCGGGCCAGTCCGGTGGCGCTGGCGGCGTATGTTCCGGCACATTCGATTTCGGGATCAATGGCTATTCAGGCTGGCTCTCCAACAGTGCGGCCGTCTCGTTCGGCCCCGGCGCTCCCTTTGGGTCCGGTGGAACCTTGGGGGCGTATGCCTCGGCAGCAGGCTCATTTCCCGGCACATTCCCCGGCGGCGCCAGTCCCGGCACGATCTCGAACACCCAGGCCGGGAGCGCCGGTGGCAACGGCCTAATCATTATCGACTTTTAGGATGATCCGATAGAGCCGATGATTCTGGCAGGCTGACCAACAGCCTTCATTCCGCTTGGAATGTCGCGATTGACGAAAGACATCGCGCCGATCACGACGCGATCGCCGATCGTGACGCCCTTGGCGATCACCGTATTCGGGCCGATGAAGACACCAGAGCCAATCTTGGTGGGAGCATAGTCATAAGGTGCGTCGCCCATTGAGATTGCCCAATTGACGGAATCGTGTGAGTAGATTTGCACGCCGGCGTCAATCGAGCAGAAGTCGCCGATCTCCAACCCACCCGAGCCGTCGAGAATGACATTGGGGCCGATCCATGTCTTGCGGCCGACCCTCACCTCCCCGATGACGAGGACGTTGTCGTAGCACGTTGTTCCATCGCCCCATCCATATTCTCGGGCGTTTTGACGCCGATCGGTGAGGAGGTCGCCGATTGAGACACGGCGGTTCCACTCGGCGCGCTTTTTCGCTCGCGCGCGGTTAAGAGCGATGATCAACTGATCAAGGCTTTTATCTTCTTCCGCCATCGCGTCCTCTGTGTCCAAACGGGGCGTCACCCTACCACCACCCAGCGAGAAGGAAAACCATGGCCGACACGACCAATGGCAACGGCGGCGCGCATCCGGGCGGCTGGCTTGGAAAGCAGCATCGCCCATGAGCCTTGAACGGCCGCCTGCGGTTTTATAGTTTGCGGCGCCATGGACTGGCACGAGATTGGCGACCAACAGGTTACCGAATCGATCGATGGCGTATCGAAAGCTCTCAATCACGCCTCCGCCGTGCGGCGCATGTGGGGGATGCTCGACGATCTTCTTTTGGAGAAGCATATCGTCAACATCGCCACCGCGTTCGGTCGCGACGATTGTTTCAGCATGATCGACGTCGGCTGCGGCACGGGCTCCTTGCTCTCGAGGGTGGCTCTGCACTTCCCCAAGGCAAATTTGCGCGGGGTCGATTCCAATGCGCTCAGCATTGCCACCGCGAAAGCGCGCGGCATAAGGGCCGAGTTTTCCGAGGGAAGATTTGAGGAGATCGACGGCAACTATGACGTCGTGGCGTGCTGCGAGGTATTCGAGCATGTCGAGCAGCCGGGTAAATTGCTGGACAAGCTAATCACTCTGACAAAGCCGGGCGGCCTTATTACCTTTTCGACCCCTTCGGGCTGGATGTGGAGGGCGCCGAGATTGGCGAACCTCGTCGAAGCCATGAAGCGGTGGGACGAGTTCAAGGCCATTCGTCTTGAGCCCGAGAAGAACTGGCGCGCCGCCTTGCCGAGCCATCCGGCGATCTTCCCGAGGAAGATCATCAGGATGTTCGAGAACCGAGGGGGGAAGGTCATCTCGCGCAAATCATCTCTTTGGACCCTCTATGAGTTCAGCCGGATCTATCGCGCCGCGCAAAGGCTAGAGTCCCAAGACCCATTCAAGGCCGTGTCCCGGCTTCACGCTTGGATCTGCGCCCTCGAAGCGGCAATGGAGTTGCTTCCTCTTCTGAGGGTTTTCGAAAGCCGCTGCGTCCTGGCCGTCCGTACGCCTACGTAAGCGCATACCCCACAAAACTTGAACTCGTGGGGTATCCGTCTTATACCCTACGTAACTTAAAAACGTAGGGTATCCGCGCCATGGCCTTCCCCCTTTCCGTCCAGACGACCTACCAGGATCTCGTGGAAATGCACCGGCTCCAAGCCCTCTCGGAGATCCCTGGAACGCCGTTCTTGAAGGAGCTTCCTCAAGGGAAATACTGGTACGCGCGTCGGCGGATCGGCGACCGTACGGTCGACCGCTATATCGGCCCCGACAGCGGGGCGTTGCGCGACAAGCTTCAGCAGGCAAAGGGCAGTCAGGAAGCGCGGCGGGAGTTCGAGCGACGCGCGGCCAGGCTCGTCGCCCAGCTTCGCGGGGCCGGGCTGCCCGGCCTGGACCGCACCACCGGCAAGGTTCTCAATGCAATGGCGCGGGTAGGTGTGTTTCGCCTGGGCGGCACCTTGGTTGGCACCCATGCCTTTCGCCTCTATGCCGCCGAGCTTGGCGACCCGCTCTCGGGCGTGATAGCGACGACGGAAGATGTCGATATCGCCGCCTTCGAGAATCTCAAGCTCGTGATCGAGGACACGGTCGATCCGTCCATCGCCGACACGTTCCGCGACCTCCAGCTCGAGCCCGCTCCGGACCTCGATCCCAAGCATCGGCCGACACGGTGGGTGATGCGGGGCGGCGGCGCAATCGTCGATTTTCTGGTGCCGCGCATGCGCGAAGGGAAAACCGTCGTCCGTCTCGAGCCGCTCGGCGTCTATGCCCAGGCGCTGCCGTTCCTCAATTTTCTCATCGCCGATCCCATTCCAGCCGTAGCACTTTATCGGAGCGGCGTGCTGGTGCAGATCCCGCGTCCCGAGCGCTACGCCATCCACAAGCTGATCGTCGCGCAACGCCGATCCGGGCCCGCACGGGCCAAGGCGGCCAAGGACCTCGCCCAGGCCCAGGCCTTGATCGCGATCCTGGTCGAGGATCGTCCTCAGGCGCTGGAAGAGGCCTATCGGACTGCCTTGGCGAAAGGCCCCAAATGGCGCGACGCCATTCGGCGCTCGCTCAAGCAGCGCGCCGAGATCTCACGAGCGATTTCAAGCCTTTTATAGTGATCAGCGATTTCCTCATTCATCCGCGCCGATGCCGGACGTCGCTGGATCGGACGCAGCGATAATCCGCGCCGGCTGGCCGAAGGCCTTGCTGCCGCTCGGGATGTCGCGGTTCACGAAGGACAGGGCGCCGATCACGACGCGGTCGCCGATCGTCACCCCCATCTGGATCACGGCATTGGGGCCGATATAGACGCCGGAGCCGATCTTCGTCGGCGCCGTCTCGATGGCGTCCTTGCCCAGCGAGAGCGACCACTTGACGGTGTGGTGTGAATAGATCTGGGCGCCGGCGCTGATCGAGCAGTAGTCGCCGATCTCCAGCCCGCCCGAGCCGTCGAGGATGACATTGGGGCCGATCCAGGTGTTGCGGCCGACCCTCACCTCGCCGATGACGAGGACGTTGTCGTAGCACGAGGCGCCCTCGCCCCAGCCATATCGCCGGGCGGTCTCCCAGCGGTCGGTCAAAAGATCGCCCACCGAGACGTGGCGCCGGTGCTGCTGCTTCTTCTCGTCCTGCAGGCGCTCGATCGCCGCCCGCATCTCGTCCTCGATCATCGCTGTCTCCGCGGCAGGGTGCGCGATCCTATCACGCGCCGTCGGAGCGAGGAATCGCCGGCCCGGAGCGGGCCGCCCGGCTGCGGCGCAATGGAGAGTTCCGATGACCCCCGAAGAGCGCGACCGCCTCGCCAAGCTCGAGGAGCGCACCGATTATCTGCAGGCCGAGGTCGGGCAGATGAACGGGAAGCTCGACAAGCTCCTCGAGATCGCCAATGTCGGCAAGGGGCAGGGCATCGCCTTCCGCACCATCCTGCAATGGGGAAGCTTCGGCATCGCCGCCGCCGGCGGCATGAGCGCGCTTCTCGCCGTTCTCGGCAAGCATTGATCGGCACGACAGCGAAGGAGCGAAGAATGATCCCCATGATCCCCCGCGGCATCCGCAATAACAATCCCGGGAACATCCGCCGCCCCGCGAGGGGGCAAGCCGGCGATCGCTGGCTCGGCCTCGCGCCGGCGCAGGACGATCCCGATTTCCTCACCTTTGCAGCACCCTATTTCGGCTTGCGCGCGCTCGCTGTGATCCTCCGCAACTATCACGACCGCCACGACCTCTACACCCTCGCCGACATCATCGGGCGCTGGGCGCCGGCCACCGAGAACGACACGGCGGCCTATCTGCGCGACGTGGCGGCGCATATGGGGGCCGACGCGAACGAGAGCCTCGATCTCCACGATCCCGGGACGCTGGCCGCCCTCGTCAAGGCCATCATCCATCACGAGAACGGCGTGCTTCCCTATGACGACGCGCTGATCGCGCGCGCCGTCGAGAGCGCGCTCGCCTGATTGCCGCCCATCCCATCCATCCCCCCAACGATAGGAGAGCTCCATGACCGAGCCCAACGGCACGACTGCCCTCGATCCTTCAACCCCGCCGCCCGCCGCCGTCAGCGCCGCGCCGCCGGCCGATTTCCAGGGCGATCTGCGCCGGCTCCGCGACGATCTTGAAGCCCTCGACCGCGCGGTCGACGGCCTGCTGTCGCGCGAGGAGGCGCGGCTTCTCCGTCGCATCGATGCCTTCTTCCATACGCCCTATGGCGCGCTCGCCGGGCTTTGTCTTGGCGTCGTGCTCGGCGTCTGGGCCGATCGCGCCGCGGCCATCCGCGCGCTGTTTTAGGGGAACGGCGATGCCTGCGCTCCTCTCGGTCCTTCTGCCTGTCGTCAATGGCTGGCTCGAGCGCCTGTTTCCCGATCCGGCCGAGCGCCAGAAGCAGCTTGATCAGCTTTTGCAGACGCTTCAGCAATACGACCAGGCGCAGTCGGACGTGGACAAGGCCGAGGCCGCCAGCGCCGCGCTGTTCGTGGCCGGCTGGCGTCCCTTCATCGGCTGGGTCTGCGGCGGCGCGCTTGCCTATCAATATCTCGTGGTGCCGCTCGCGGTCTGGACCGGCTTTCTCCTCGGCCACCCGATCCCGAAGCCGCCCGTCCTCGACGACGTTCTCTGGCAGCTCATGTTCGGCATGCTGGGCATGGGCGGCCTGCGCACCTTCGAGAAGATCAAGGGCGTCGCGAAATAAGCAGCGGACGCGGGGAAGGGCCAAGCGCTTGCCGGACTATCCACTTATCCACAAGGAGGCGGCGCGCCGATGGCGCCTCTTGCAAAAGGTCGGAAGGACGATTACAGGTCGACACTCATAAAAGGCGTTCCATTGGGGTCATTCGAAAGGACGCGGCGTCATGAACCAGGCAGAGCTGATCGCGCATATCGCCAAGAAGAACAAGCTGAGCGCCCGCGAGGCGAAGGAGGCCGTGCAGGCGGTCCTCGCCGCAATCGAGACCTCTCTCGTCAAGGGCGAGGCCGTGCGCACGACGCTCGGCACCTTCTCCGTCAGCAAGCGCGCGGCGCGCACCGGCCGCAACCCGCAGACCGGCGAAGCCGTCAAGATCAAGGCGTCGAAGGGCGTGCGCTTCAAGGTCTCCCGCACCGTCAAGAACCAGCTCAACAAGCGCTGAGCGGTCTTGACCCTCCTCTCGGGAAAGCGCGCCTTCCTCGAATTGCTGCGGCAGGAAGGCGTCTCCCTTCTCTTCGGCAATCCCGGCACCACCGAATTGCCGCTCATGGATGCGCTCGCCGTCGAAGGCGGCTTGCGCTACGTGCTGGTCCTGCAGGAAGCCGCCGTCATGGCGATGGCCGACGGCTATGCCCAGGCCTCCGGGCGCCTCGCGGTTGTCAATCTTCATGTGGCGCCCGGGCTCGGCAATGCGATGGGGATGCTCTACGATGCGCAGAAGAGCGGCGCACCCGTCCTGGTGACGGCGGGACAGCACGACCAGAGCTTCAACGCGACGGAGCCCATCCTGTGGGCGGACCTGCCGACCGTCGCGCGACCCTTCTGCAAGGCCTCTTACGAGGTGCGGCGGCTCGCCGATCTGCCGCGCGCCGTCCATCGCGCTGCCAAGACGGCCCTGGCGCCGCCGACGGGGCCCGTCTTCCTCTCGCTGCCCGCGGATATCCTCAACGCCGAGGGCGAGATCGATCTCGGCGCGCCGACGCGGATAGCACCCCGCTTGCGCGGCGACCGCGACGCCATCGCCGCCGCCGCGCAGCACCTCGCGCGCGCGAGGAATCCCGTCATCATCGCCGGCGACGCCGTGATGCAAAGCCGCGCCCATGCCGAGCTTGTGGCCCTCGCGGAGCTGCTGGGCGCTCCTGTCTATCCCGAGGCGGTCGCCAGCACCGCATCCTTCCCGGCCTCCCATCCCCTCTTTCGCGGCGCCATCGCGCGGGTGGCGCCCGCCATCCGCCAAGCCCTCGCCGAGCACGATCTGCTGCTCTCGGTCGGCGGCGATCTCTTCACCCTGTCGCTGCCGTCCGAGGTCGAGCCCCTGCCGCCTGGCCTCACCGTCATCCATCTCGACAACGACCCCTGGGAGCTCGGCAAGAACTACCCCGCCCACGTCGCGCTGCTCGGCGATCCCAAGGCGACCCTGCCGGAGCTCCTCGACGCCGTCGCGTCATCCATGACGGCGGATGAGCGCGCCCGCGCTCGCGAGCGACTGGCGCTCAACGGCAAGGCGATTGCGCGCGAGCGTGCGCATCTCAAGGAGAGAGCGCAGGCGGAGGCCGCGCTCCGGCCGCTGCGACCCCTGCCGCTCCTCCAGGCGATCGGCGAAGCGCTGCCGCCGGAAGCCGTCGTCGTCGAGGAGGCGCTGTCCTCGGGTGGCGGGCTCCGGCAGCTCCTCAAAAGCGACGACCCGCAGAGCTTCTTCGGCCTGCGGGGCGGGGGGATCGGCTGGGGGCTGCCCGCCGCCATCGGGGTGAAGCTCGCACTCCCCGAGCGGCCGGTCGTCGCCCTCGTCGGCGACGGCAGCGCCATGTACACCTGCCAGGCATTGTGGACGGCGGCCCATGACCGCGTGCCCGTCATCTTCGTCATCCTCAACAATCGCTCCTACCGCATCCTCAAGCAGCGGGTGAACGCGCTTAAGGGCCACGCGGCGCAGACGGGCGTCTATGTGGGGATGAATCTCGACGATCCGCCGGTCGATTTCGTCGGCCTTGCCCGCGCCTTGGGCCTGGCCGCGGAGCGGGTCGAGACGATCCCGCAAGCGATCGCGCTGCTGCGGCAAGGGCTCGCCGGCGAGGCGCCGCTGCTGATCGACGTGGCGCTCGATCCCGCCTTCGCGCCGGTGTGAGCGCAACTTCGTAAACGGTGCAGCTTGCACGGGAAGGCGGCCAGGCTTCTCTCGTCGACGCACCTTGTCTTCGCGAGCCGATGGCCGGAATTGACTCGCCTGGGGGTCGACCGATAACGTCCCCGGTCAAACACGCGTCCGGAACGGGAGGAGAGACCAATGCGGAAGATTATTGCCGGGCTATTCGCCATCGCCTTGATGGCGACGGCGGCGAGCGCGCGGGCGGCCAATGCGCCGGCCGAGATCAAGATCGGCACGCTCTACGCCTCGTCGGGGCCCTTCGCCAGCATCTCCATGCCGGTGCATTATGGGCTCAAGCTCTGGATCGACCAGAAGAATGCGGAGGGCGGCGTCTTCGTGAAGCCCTACAACAAGAAGATCCCGATCAAGCTCGTCGCCTATGACGACCAGAGCTCGACCGGGACGGCGGCGACGCTCTACAACCAGCTCATCACCCAGGACAAGGTCGACATCCTGATCGCCGATTCCGGATCGGTGCTGACCTCCGTCGCCGTGCCGATCGCGCGCGATCACAAGATGCTGCTGATCGATCAGACCGGAACCGGCGCCGCCTTCTTCACCAAGGACAATCCCTATATCGTGCTGATGTCCGATCCGGTCTCCAGCATCTGGCCGAAATACATCGCCGACTTCCTCACCAAGGACGGCCCGGGCCTCGGCATCAAGCGCATCGCGCTGCTCTACTCGACCAACGATTTCACCGGGACCCAGGCGAACGCGGTGCGGGACTTCATCAAGAAGAGCGGCGCACCCGTCGAGATCGTCTATGACAACGGCGTGCCGACGAACACCACGAGCTATACGGTTCTCATCAACAACATCCAGGCGACCAATCCGGACGCGGTGATCGAGCTCGGCTATCCCAACAACGACATCTCCTTCCTGCGCAACCTCCAGGACAGCGGCGTCAAGTTCAAATGGCTGTTCACCATCTACCCGGGGCTCGAGACGGAGCTCCTGGAAAAGAATGTCGGCGCCAAGGGGCTGGCCTATGTCTACACCTACGTGCCGTCCTCCGAGCTCGCCTACAAGGCCGAGGTCGGCATGTCCCTGGCGCAGTTCCGCGAGGCCTGGCACAAGAAATACGCCGACGGCAAGGTCGAGTTCGGCTTCAATTCCGTGGCCGGCTATACGACGGGCCTGGTCCTCGAGAAGGCGCTCGCCGAGACCGACAGCATGGATCAGCTCGCGCTGCGCAAGGCCATCTTTGCGCTCTCCGGCAAGCTCCACACCCTCGACGGCACCTTCGCCCTCGACGAGACGGGTGCGCAGATCGGGGAGATCACGCCGCTGGGGCAGCTCGTGCCCGAGGGAAGCAGCGTCAAGTTCGTGACGGTCTATCCCCATGACGTGGCGACCGGCAAGCCGGTCTATCCCGCGCCGTAGCGACGTGGAAAGCGGCCGCCGAAGGGGCTTGAGCCCCTCGGCGGCCCGCTCCATCGATGCTCGAATACACCCTTCTCGCCGGACTCCTCTTCGGCCTTTATTTCAGCCTCGTCGGGCTCGGGCTGAATCTCGTCTTCGGGGTCATGCGCATCGTCAATCTCGCGCATGGCGATTTCCTGATGCTGGGGGCCTTCGCGGCCTTTTGGCTGTTCAACCTGATCGGCCTCAACCCCCTCGTCTCGATCCCCCTCGTCCTCGCGGTGTTCATCGTCGTGGGCGTGCCGCTCTATTATCTGCTCGTGCCGCGTCTCCTCGCCGCCAGGGATCCGGAGATGCTGTCGATCATTCTCTTCTTCGGCCTCGAGCAGGTGATCCAGGCGGTGACCACGATCGCCTTCGGCACCAGCGAGCGCTCCATTCCCGGGCGGGTGCTGGGCAGCGGCCCCCTGCGGGTGCTCCACCTCAGCTTTCCGATGGCATGGATCGTGAGCGGCATCGCCAGCGGGCTCGCCGTCCTCCTCATCTATCTCTATCTCTATCACACGCGGCTCGGCTATCTCACCCGTGCGGTCATGGCGCATCGGGAGGAAGCGCTCTCGACGGGGATCGACGTGCATCGCGTCTCGGCCATCGCGTTTGGCATCGGCTTGGCCCTGGCGGCCATCGCCGGTATCTTCGCGCCCTTCATGCTCGGCAGCATCACGCCCGCCATGGGCGCCGACATCAATATCACCTCCTTCGCTGTGATCGTCGTCGGCTCCCTCGGCAATCCCCTCGGCACCGTCCTCGGCGGCATCGTCTACGGCATTTCCCTGATGTTCATGCAGAGCTATTTCAGCTCCTGGGCCAATCTCCTTCCCTATCTCCTCCTCATCGGCATTCTCCTGGTGCGGCCCAGCGGCCTTCTCGGCCGGCAGGTGCGCCGTGCCTAGACTCCTGCGCCATATCCTTCTCATCCTCGTGCCGGTGGTGGCCGCCGCCGTCCTGCTCCCCTTCGCCTACAGCAACCAGCTCCTCCTCTTCAATTTCGTGGTGTTCCTGGCCCTCGCGCAGGGCCTGAATGTCATCTACGGCTTCACCGGCTATCTCCCCTTCGGCTATGTCGGCTTTTTCGGCGCCGGCGCCTACGGCTTCTCCCTGTCGGTGCTCCATCTCCAGGCCGCTCCCGTCGCGGCTTTGGGGACGGGCGCCGTCGCGGCCCTCCTCCTCGCCCTCCTGCTCACGCCGCTGCTGCGCCTCTCCGGCGCCTATTTCGCCATCGCCAATCTCGCGGCCTCCCAGGCGGTCTTCCAGATCGTCTCAAACCCGAACCTCACCGACATCACCAAGGGCCCTTACGGCATCAGCCTGAGCGGCGTCTTCAAGCCCGCTTTGAGCTACGGCATCGCCGTCGCGATCCTCGCCGCCACGCTCGCGCTCGTGATCTATCTGCGCAATTCGCGCTTCGGATTGTCGCTGCAGGCGATCCGCGAGGATGCCATCAGCGCCGGCATGGCCGGAATCGACGTGGTGCGCGGCCGCATCCTGGCTTGGCTGCTGAGCGCCCTCGTCGCGGGGCTCGTGGGCGGAGTCTTCGCCTGGTACATCTCCGTCTTCTATCCGGAGACCGTCTTCGATCCGGGCATCAGCATCTTCGCGATCGTGTTCGCGCTTTTTGGCGGCGTCGCGACGATCACCGGCCCCATTCTCGGAGTTCTCATCCTCTACGGGATCTACAACGCGATCGGCATCTCGACCCCGCAATATTTCCAGCTCATCTACGGCGTCTTGATCGTCGTCCTGGTGCTGTTCCTGCCGAACGGGCTGGTCTCGCTCTTCAAGCGCTGGGGGATCGATGTCCCCTGAGCAGGGCGCCGCGCCCATCCCGCTCCTCCGCATCGAATCCCTGGTCAAGCGCTTCGGCGGCTTCCGCGCCTTGGACGGCGTCAGCTTCGACGTCAAGCCCGGCGAGATTCTCGGCCTGGTCGGACCCAACGGATCGGGCAAGACCACCTGCATCAATGTGATCTCGGGCCTCTATCGCCCCGATGGCGGGCGAATTTATTTCAAGGGGCGCGAGATCGGCGGGCTTCCCTCCCATCGGCTGGTGCATCTCGGCATCAACCGCACCTTCCAGGTGCCGAAGCCCTTTCTCACCCTGACCGTGCGCGAGAATGTCGAGATCGCCGCCACCTATGGCGGCAGCGCCCGCCACGGCAAGGCGCCCGTCGATGTGGCGGCGCTCTTGGCCTCGCTTGCCCTCGGCGAGCATGCCCATCGCCCCGCCGCCGAGCTCAACAGCGTGCAGCAGAAGATGCTGGATCTCGCGCGCGCGCTTGCGACGCGCCCGGAGCTTCTCTGCGTCGACGAGCTCGCGGCGGGACTCAATCCGGGCGAGCTGGACAAAGTGGCGCAGAAGCTGCGGGAGCTCGCCGGCGCCGGGCTCACCCTCCTGGTCGTCGAGCACCTCATGGGCTTCATCGACCAGGTCACCGACCGGGTGATCGTGCTCAATGCCGGGCGCGAGATCTTCGAGGGCGTGCTGGGCGACGCCATCGCGGATCGCCAGGTTGTCGAGGTCTTCCTCGGGAGCGAAAATGACGACTGAGCTCCTTTCCGCTCGTGGGCTCGAGTCCGGCTACGGGCGCGTGCAGGTTCTATGGGGCGTCGATATCGCGGTGCATCGGGGCGAATCCGTCGTGCTCCTCGGCGCCAACGGCGCCGGCAAGACGACGCTCCTCAAGGCGATCATGGGCCTGATCCCGGCCTGGCGGGGCGATGTCCGTCTCGCCGCCACGGACGTCACCCATATGCGCACCGATCTGCGCGTGCGGCAGGGGCTCGCCTATATGTCGGAGATCGGCTGCTTTCCCGGCCTCTCCGTCGAGGAGAATATCCGCATTGGCGGGCAGTTCGTTCCCGCCGGCGAGCTGCGCGCGCTGATGGCGACGCTCTACGGCGTCTTCCCGGCGCTTGCCGAGCGGCGCCGGGCCCTTGCGAGCAGCCTCTCGGGCGGCCAGCGCAAGATGCTCGGCGTGGCGAAGGCCCTTGCCGGCCGTCCCCGCCTCGTCGTCATGGACGAGCCCTCGGCCGGCCTGTCGCCGCTTTTCGTGAAGGAGGTCATCCGTGTGTTGCGGCGCTTCCGTGGGCAGGGGCTCGCGATGCTGATCGCGGAGCAGAACGTGAAGTTCCTCGACCTCGCCGATCGCGTCTATACGCTGGATGGCGGGCGCATCGGCTTCTCGGGAAGCGTCGCCGAGATCCGCGAGAACGACGCCTTGCGGCGGGCGTATTTCGGATTGCGCTGATTGAAGCCGATGCCGCCGCACGATTGCGGCCCTTACCCGGGAGCGAGTGCCATGGCCGAGCCATCGAAATTCCAGCCCAGCTCTCTGCGCGGAGAGATCGTCAAGCTCGCAGACCTGCCTCGCTATCAGCCGCCCGGCCATACCGGCACGACGAATGTCCTGCTCGTCGAGGCGAGCTTCAACGGTCATTTCGAGCTGGTCCTGGGCACGCTCGACCCGGGCGGCGAAGCCGAGCGGCATCATCATTCGCGAGAAAGCCAGGTCATCTATATCCTCGCTGGCCAGGCGCGCGTGACATTGGGCAACGGCGAGCCGCAGACCTGCGGGCCGGAGACGGTGATCCGCATTCCACCGCGGGTGGATCACGAGGTGGTCAGCCTCGGCCCCGATCCCCTCAGGCTGATGATCGTCTATAGCCCGCCGCTTGCGCGATAATCCCGCGCCGGGCGGGACTATTCCCGCGGCCGTGGTGGCAGCATGAATTGGGCAGCGAGGGAGAGCCAGGGCTGCCAGGCGGCCCCGGCGATCGCCATCCAGAAGCCGAGCGGGTTCCGCGCGAAGGTCGAAAGGGTGGCGAGCCCCGGCTCCGCCAGCCAGCGCCCGACATCGTAGAAGGAAGGGGCCGCCCTCAGGAGAATGGCGACGCTCTCGGCGCCCTGTTCGGGCAGGTCGCGCCGGGTGATCTCCACATCGAGATAGGGCAGGCGGCCGATCAGCTTCGTTTCGTCCATGGCGGCTCCCTTTGCGGCGGCGTGGACCGGACGCTCACGAAACCGTCCGAGACTAGCTCGCTGCGAGACGATTCGTTTTTGCCGCCATGATGAAGTCGTTCTCATGGAGGCCCTTGATCTTCTTCGTCTGCCAGGAGACGGTGGCGTATCCCCAGCCGAAACTGACGTCGGGGTGATGCTGCTCCGCCTCGGCAAGGTCGCCCACTCTCCGGATGAAGTCGAGCGCCTCCTTGAAATTCTTGAAGCTGAAGCGCCGCTCGATGCGACGGCCGTCATCGACCAGCGTCCAGCCCGGCGCCTCGGCCATATAGGCTTCCGCTTCCTGCCTGCCGAGGGGCGGAATGCCGCCCTGGCAGGGTGTGCAGACCTTTGCGGCAAGATCGGCGCTCATCCGCCCACTCCTCCGTCCATGCCCGACGATACCCGACATAATACGCAGTAGCGCCTCGGCAAATTTTCCCCTCCGCGCCCCTTGAAAAGGGCGGAGACGGCACCAAATTTGCTTCGCTTGGCACTCAAAGGCCGAGAGTGCCAACAGGGAAACGTCAGATATTCCAAAAAGTTGGAGGAGTGATCATGAAGTTTAGGCCGCTACACGACCGTGTGCTCGTACGTCGCGTCGAGCAGGAGGAGAAGACCGCGGGCGGCATCATCATCCCGGATACCGCGAAGGAGAAGCCCATCGAGGGCGAGGTGCTGGCCGTGGGGCCGGGCGCGCGCAACGAGAAGGGCGAGTTGACGCCTCTCGACGTGAAGGCGGGGGACCGCATTCTGTTCGGCAAGTGGTCGGGCACCGAGGTCAAGATCGACGGTGAGGAGCTGTTGATCATGAAGGAATCCGACATCATGGGCGTCATCGAGGGCGCCAAGCCCGCCCGTAAGGCGGCGTAAGGGAAGGGTTCAGCCATGGCAGCGAAGGAAGTCAGGTTTTCCGCCGACGCGCGCGCGCGCCTGCTGCGCGGCGTCGACGTTCTGGCCAATGCGGTGAAGGTGACGCTCGGGCCCAAGGGCCGCAACGTGGTGCTCGACAAGTCGTTCGGCGCGCCGCGCATCTCCAAGGACGGTGTCACCGTCGCCAAGGAGATCGAGCTTCCCGACAAGTTCGAGAACATGGGTGCGCAGATGCTGCGCGAGGTCGCGAGCAAGACCTCCGACACCGCGGGCGACGGCACCACGACGGCCACCGTTCTCGCCCAGGCCATCGTGCGCGAGGGTGCGAAGGCGGTGGCGGCGGGCATGAACCCGATGGACCTCCGGCGCGGCATCGATCTCGCCGTCGAGAAGGTGGTCGAGGAGCTCAAGAAGCGCTCGAAGAAAGTCTCGACCAACGAGGAGATCGCCCAGGTCGGCACCATCTCGGCCAATGGCGAGCGCGAGATCGGCGACATGATCGCCGAGGCGATGAAGAAGGTCGGGAACGAGGGCGTGATCACGGTCGAGGAGGCGAAGTCCCTCTCGACCGAGCTCGAGGTGGTCGAGGGCATGCAGTTCGACCGCGGCTACGTCTCGCCCTATTTCGTGACCGATGTCGACAAGATGCGGACGGAGCTCGAGGATCCCTACATCCTGATCCATGAGAAGAAGCTCTCCGGCCTGCAGCCGCTGCTCCCGCTCCTCGAGACCGTGGTGCAGACGGGCAAGCCGCTCCTCATCGTCGCCGAGGACATCGAGGGCGAGGCCCTCGCCACGCTCGTCGTCAACAAGCTGCGCGGCGGGCTCAAGGTGGCGGCGGTGAAGGCGCCGGGCTTCGGCGATCGCCGCAAGGCCATGCTCGAGGACATCGCCATCCTGACCAACGGGCAGGTCATCAGCGAGGATCTCGGCATCAAGCTCGAGAACGTCAAGATCGACATGCTCGGCCGCGCCAAGCGCGTGGTGATCACGAAAGAGGAGACCACCATCGTCGACGGCGCCGGCAAGAAGAAGGAGATCGAGGGGCGCTGCAATCAGATCCGCACCCAGATCGAGGAGACGACCTCCGACTACGACCGCGAGAAGCTGCAGGAGCGGCTGGCCAAGCTCGCGGGCGGCGTTGCGGTGATCCGCGTCGGCGGCGCCACCGAGGTCGAGGTGAAGGAGCGCAAGGACCGCGTGGATGACGCCATGCACGCGACCCGTGCGGCCGTCGAGGAAGGCATCCTGCCGGGCGGCGGGGTTGCCTTGCTCTACGCCGCCAAGACCCTCGACGGGCTCAAGGCCGAGAACGAGGACCAGCGTCACGGCATCGAGATCGTCCGCAAGGCGCTTCAGGCGCCGGTGCGCCAGATCGCCGAGAATGCCGGCGTCGACGGCTCCGTCGTGGTCGGCAAGCTGCTGGAGAGCAAGACCGCGGGCTGGGGCTACGACGCCCAGACCCTCGAATATGTCGACATGTTCAAGGCGGGCATCATCGACCCCACCAAGGTCGTGCGCTCCGCCCTCCAGGGTGCCGCATCGGTTGCCGGCCTCCTTATCACCACGGAGGCCATGGTCGCCGAGAAGCCCGAGAAGAAGCAGACCCCGCCAATGCCGGGTGCCGGCGGCATGGGCGACATGGACTTCTGACCGTCGCAAACGCGATCGATCCGGCGACGAGGGGCCGCTTTCGAGCGGCCCCTTTTTTCTTTTTTGGGGCATCCGGAAAAGGTCGCTCGCGAAATTCGCAGCCCTGTGATGCGGGTCACTGTAAGGCGGCGCCGGGTGGTCTCTAATGTGACGAAAGTGCGGAGAGAAGCCTTGAAAAGGCCGCGTTGTTGTTCTTTAAACAGGTTTTAAACCGCTTTTCGCATATATTCGGGATCGACGGCCGATCCTCGGCGTTGATAAGGATGGGGGGAGCGGGGCATCCGTCGGTTCCGGTGGGCGTCCGCGTGGGAATTCCCGCCGGGTGTTGGATCTTGAAGAGTGGCGATGCTGTGGGGCCGTTTGGGTCGCGGCGCTTATTCTTCGCCCCGTGTCGAGGCACTTAAGTCATGCCGAGCCGCCGTGTCCTCCTCCGCGGATTCATCCGGCTTCGCCGGGTGATCGAGGATGACCGGCTCCTGCTCGTTCTCGTCGCGATCGCAATCGGCGCAGCGGCGGCCTTCGGCGTCATCGCCTTTCGCGGCACCTATGCCGTCATCCAACTCATCTCCCTCGGCTTCGATTCCCCGCACGTCCTTGAATTCGCTCGCGGACTCCCGTGGTGGCGCATTCTGCTCTCGACCACTGTGGGGGGGCTCGCCATCGGTCTCTTCGTCCGCTATCTGGTGCCGGGGGGAAGGGCCGCCGGTGTGCCCGACGTCATGGAAGCGGCCGCCCTGAGGGGCAGCCGGCTGTCGCTCAAGACCACGGTCATGGGCGCCTTCGCGAATGCCGCCTCGATCGGGGTGGGCGGCTCGGTCGGCCGCGAGGGTGCCGTCATCCATCTCGGGGCCACCTTCGCCTCCTGGATCGGGCAGCGCATGCGCCTGCCGCCGGCGATGCTGCGCACCGCCCTCGGCTGCGGCGTCGCCTCGGCGGTCGCCACCTCGTTCAATGCGCCAATCGCCGGCGTGTTCTTCGCCCTCGAAGTGGTGATCGGCAATTACGCCCTCAGCACCTTCGCCCCCCTTGTGGTGGCCTCCGTCGTCGGCACCGTCATCAGCCGGCTCTATTACGGCGATTTCCCCTCGTTCATTCTGCCGCAATACCAGATCGTCAGCCCCTGGGAGTTCTTCGCCTTCGCGTTGCTGGGGCTCGTCTGCTCCCTGGTCTCGGTCGCCTTCATGACCTCCGCCCATATGGTTCAGGAGGTCGTCGACCGCTTCAAGATCCCGCGCTGGCTCCGCCCCATGGGCGGCGGCTTCCTCCTCGGCCTCATCGCGCTGGTCTTTCCGCATGTGCTGGGGGTCGGCTATGACTCGATCGACCAGGCGCTCTTCGGCACGATCCCGCTCTGGGTGATGATCGCGCTGGTGGTGGCCAAGGTTGCCGCCACCTCCATCTGCATCGGCACAGGCTTCGGCGGCGGCGACTTCTCGGCGTCGCTCTTCATGGGGGCGATGACCGGCGGCGCCTTCGGCCTGATCGCCCAGCAGGTGTTCCCAGACCTGGCCTCCAGCCACGGCGCCTACGCCCTCGTCGGCATGGGCGCCGTCGCGGGCCCGGTCCTCGGCGCCCCCATCACCACCATCCTCATCGTGTTCGAGATGACGGGAGACTACGCGATGACCATGGCGGTGATGATCGCCGTGGTGATCTCGGCGCTCATCGTGAACGAGACCTTCGGCCGCTCGATGTATGTCTGGAAGCTCGAGCATCGCGGCATCAATCTCAAGGGCGGCCGCGAGATCAATATCTTCAGCGCAACACCCGTCGGCGACCTCATGCGTACTACCTATGCGACGGTGCGGCCGGACGCGCCGCTCGACGCCGTCGTCGAGGCCTTGCGCTCGGCGCCGCACGGGATCGTCTTCGTCGTCGACGCAGAGGGCGCTCTCAAGGGCGTGATCAGTGTTGCGGATCTCGCGCCGGTGGCGGATAGCGTCATTCCGGGCGGCCTTCCGCTCGTCGCCGCGGACCTCGCGACCCCGCGCCCGATCGTGCTCGAGGCGAGCGACGATCCCCGCCGGGCGATCCGGCTCATGGAGGCGCGGGTCGGCAGCCATCTGCCCGTGGTGAGGGACAAGGCCAGCATGCATATGATGGGCGTTGTCGACGTGCACGAGCTGGTGCTTGCCTATCACAAGGCGCTCCTCCAGGCGCGCGCCGAGGAGCGCGGCGAGGTCGAGAAGCGCCGCCATCTGCCGCGGCGGGCCGCCCGACGGATGGCGGCGACGCAGCGGCACCAGCCCCAGCCCCAGGACGACGGCTCGGCCAAGGGCAATATCGGCTCGGCGCGGACCGCCTGAGGTCGCCGCCGCGATCCCGAAGCGAGCCTGCGCTCGCGCCCTCCGCCGTGAAATCGAGGTTGACACCCGTCCTCGCCCGGGAGATCAGTGTCCCCCTTCGCGTCAAGGCACCGCTCGTCCGCCGCCGCGTGGGCAGCCGAGCGGCTCGCAGTGGAGGTAGTGAACATGTCAGAGCAAACTCAGGCCTATGCCGGCGATGTTGATGCGTCACACGCCTGGCAAATCCTCGAGCGGGACGCCAAGGCCGTCCTCGTCGACGTGCGCACAAAACCCGAATGGCGCTATGTCGGCGCGCCAGACCTCCGGCCGCTCGGCAAGGAGGCAATCTATCTCGAGTGGCAGGCCTATCCCGATCTCGCGCTCAATCCCCGCTTCGTGAGCGAGCTGGAGGCGCGGGGCATCGACAAGGATGCGCCCATATTCTTCCTCTGCCGCTCCGGTGCGCGCTCTCGCGCCGCCGCTATCGCGCTTACCCAGCGCGGCTACCGCCGCTGCTACAACATCGCCGACGGGTTCGAGGGGCCGAAAGATGCCGAAGGCCATCGCGGGCGGCAGGCGGGGTGGAAGGCATCCGGCCTGCCGTGGTTCCAGGAATAAGCCCTGCGACGGACAGTGCCGGATGGGCGTTGTCGCCGAGATAGGATAATCGGCCGATGCTGTTGACATGACATCCCGGATCATCGAGTATCCGGGGTAGCGCCGATTTGAGCAACAGCTTGCGGGCGCTTAATAAGTGCGGCTAAAGCGTTGGGCGATCCCGCCCAGCACGGCTGCGGCGGGCTTTTTGTTCCCGCTCCAACCTCGAAGGCCGCGTCGCATGATTTGCGAGGGGGAGCCGCCATGCGCGGGAATTCAAGGCCGGTCCGGGACTCGCCGCTTGGCTCGCGCGAAGGCCGCGTGCGGCCCGAATAACGGCATCTCGGTCACACATAATATCAATCTCGAGTAAAGCGATGGGAAAAAGGCATTCCGGGCGGCGCTCCTTGCGGCCGCAAACCCAGCTCGTGCGGGGCGGCGTCGAGCGCTCCGGCCACGGGGAGACGAGCGAAGCGATCTATCTGACCTCCGGCTTCGTCTACGCCAGCGCCGAAGAGGCCGAAGCCCGCTTCAAGGGAGAGGCGGACGGCTTCATCTACTCCCGCTATGGCAATCCGACCGTCGCGACCTTCGAGCGGCGCCTGGCGCTCCTGGAGGGTGCGGAGGCCTGCTTCGCCACGGCAAGCGGCATGGCCGCGGTGTTTGCCGCACTCGCCTGCCAGCTCCGCGCCGGACAGCGGGTTGTGGCCGCTCGGGCGCTGTTCGGCTCCTGCCACTACATCATTGCCCAGATCCTGCCCCGCTGGGGCATTGAGACCATGCTGGTGGATGGCCCGGACCTTGCGCAGTGGCGCGAAGCGCTCCGGCCGGGCGCTGCCGCCGTGTTCTTCGAGACGCCGTCGAATCCCGCCCTCGAGCTGATCGATATTGCGGCGGTCTCGAAGCTCGCGCACGCGGCGGGGGCCTCGGTGATCGTGGACAACGTCTTCTCGACGCCCGTATTGCAGCGGCCGCTCGCGCTCGGCGCCGATATCGTCGTCTATTCGGCGACCAAGCATATCGACGGGCAGGGCCGCGCTCTTGGCGGCGCCGTGCTGTCGTCGCGCAAATTCTACGCTGACCATCTGCTGCCCTTCATGCGCCACACCGGCCCCGCGATGAGCCCGTTCAACGCCTGGGTGATGCTGAAAGGGCTCGAGACCCTCGAGCTGCGTGTCGAACGCCATTGCCGGAACGCGACGCGGATCGCGGATTTTCTCGCCGCGCACAAAGGCGTCTCGCGGGTCATCTTCCCCGGCCACAAAAGCCATCCGCAATATCGGCTTGCCAGGCGCCAGATGACCGGCCCCGGCACCATCGTGAGCTTCGAGATCAAGGGCGGGAAAAAGGCCGCGTTCCGCTTTCTCGACCGGCTCGAGCTCATCGACATCTCCAACAATCTCGGCGATGCCAAATCGCTCGTCACCCATCCGGCGACGACGACGCACCGGGCGGTCGGCCCCGACGAGCGGGCGCGCATGGGGATCGGCGACGGCATGGTGCGGCTCTCCGTCGGGCTCGAGGACGTCGACGACCTGATCGAGGATCTCGACCGCGGCCTTGCTGCGGCGGCGAAGGGGTAGGCCCTCGCATACTCCATGCCGCGGCTTACGCGAGCCTCACCCAGGTCAGCTCGTGCTTGTTGTGGAAAAGATGGACGAGGCGAGATCCCGGTATCGCGGCGAAGGCACGCGCGGCGGCATGATCGGTCTCGCCCTGAAACTTGATCGTGCAGACAAAGCGCCTCGCGCGGCCGGACTCGAGCCAGCGGTGGACGAGGCGCAGGAGCCGCGCGGGATAGCAGACGATATCCGAGAACAGCCAATCCACGGGCGGAACGGCCGCGGGATCGAGCGCGAAGGCGCTGACCGCGCGGTAATCGACGCGCGGAAGCGATGCCACCTCGGCCGCAAGCGGCGCTTTGTCCACGCTGAGGACGCGCGCTCCCAATCCCTGTAGAACCCAGGTCCAGCCGCCGGGGCTGGCGCCGAGATCGAGACAAAGGTCTTGCGGCTCCGGCTGCGTGCCCATCAGGGTGAACAGCTCCCACAGCTTGAGATAGGCGCGGTTGGGCGGATTCTCCTTGTCCTCGACAAAGCGCACCTCGCCATGAGGAAAGGCGCTTGCGCAGCGGGGGGCCGCGAGGATGGTGCGCTCGTCGAGCAGAGTCCAGGAGCCGAGCAGCGCGCGCGGCGGTTCGGCCGGGAAGGCGAGCGGCTTGGCGGCGACATGGGGCAGCCTGGCTTGGATGAGCTTCGCCCGACGATGGAGACGAAAATCATAGAGCGCCCAATTGCGTTGGATGGCGCGAAGAGCGCGCGCGCCGTCGGCGATCGAGCCGATCGTGATGGCGCGTGGCTCGTACCATATGTTTTGCGCCCAGGCTGCCATTCGCGGTGGGCCGGGCGCCAACAGGAGACGTCCGTAACGCGTCGAGACCTCGCCCAGCTCGGTCGCGAGCTCCGCCTCGAAGCCCTCGGGCGCCAAATATCCCGTTTCCGTCATCGCAGCCGCCACGCCGGCACGAGCTCCGTGGGAGCGCGACGCTCGCGAAATCCGAGGGATTGACCCGCTCCGGCGCCACCGCCAAGATTCCGTGGCCGGCGATCGGAAAGGCAGGCGGGGATGCTCGAGGTTATCATCGAACGCTGGATCCAGCGGGACGGCCGCACGGATTTCATGTGGTCGCTCTGGCAGGATGGCAAGCGCGCGGCGATGAGTCAGCCGCTGCGGAGCGCGGAGGAGGCGGAGGCGCAAGCTCTCGACATTTGCCGACGCTCCCTCAAGCGCGAGCCCGACCGCATCACGCGCCTTTAGTCGCTCCGCCCATGCCGCTGCTTCCGCTCACGGCATGTCGAACCGTTCCATGCCGACCGTGGTCCCGAGCTTGCTCAGCAGGAAGGGCACCAAGGACTGGGTCGCGGCGAAGGAGTCCGGCTGTCGGAGCTCTCCGCTCGCGCTGCCCTGCCAGACGCGCTGGGCGGCCTGATTGTCGTTGAGCATGATCGAGAGATGCACCTGGCGCGGCTCTGCGGGCTTGCCGGTTCTGCTCGCGCTCTCCTCCTCGGTGGTGCCGAACAATCCTTGATTGAGGCCCGAGAGAAGACCTGTGCCGGAACTTTGATCGGCACGCGGAATCGGCTTGTCGATCGGGGGAAGCGATCCCTGATTGAGGCGGCGGCTTCCCGGCTTCTCGATGGCCTCGGCCCCCTGCACTTCGCTCGAATAGAATTCGAGCACGAGCGGTCCATCATTCACCACCCTGTAGCCATGCGCCCGCAGCGCCGCTTCGATATCGCCTTTAAGACGCTGGCTCTGATCGGTGTCGTCGGCCGGTTGGACCACGATCGCCGCGCCGGCCGGCAGAGGCGAATAGGAGCGCGCCGTGATCGTGCCGATAGCCGGCTGGGACGTTTGCGCCCAGGCGAGGGGAGCGAGCCCGAGCACGAGCACGGCCGTCAAAAACGATGTCTTCCTCATGATTGACTCCAGCCCCGCTCCGCCTCTCCGACGTGAAGGCCGGACGGACGGACAGGGTTCCCATTCGCTTGCAGCCTATCCGAAGAAATGGCGGCGCGCCATTGTCTCCGGAACGCTCCGCGATGCGCGCGGCGAGGCTTACGCCTGGGAGGTCGGAAGCACCACGAGCTCGGCGATCACCACATGGGGCGGCTGCTCCAGCGCGAAAATCACGGTTCGTGCGACGTCCTCGGCCGTGAGCAGGCTCTTGAACCCGGCATAGAAGGCCTCGGCCTGCTTCTCGTCGCCGCGCCAGCGCGCCGCGGCGAAGCCGGTGCGCGCCGTCCCCGGCAGAATCTCCGTCACCCGCACGGGCGTGCCTTTGAGCTCCATGCGCAGGGCGTCGCTGAAGGCGTGCACCGCGGCCTTGCTGGCGCCATAGGCCGCAAGACCGGCCATGGGCCGGATCGCCGCGATCGAGCCAATATTGACGATGTGGCCGCGTCCCCGCGCGATCATGCCCGGCAGCACGGCGCGGGTGACCCGCAAGAGCCCGGTCACATTCGTCTCGATCGTGCTGGCCCAATCCCCGGCAGCGCCCACATCAAAGCGCTGACGGCCGCCGACATCCGACCCCGCATTGTTGACGAGAATGTCGATCTCCCGCCAGTTCGGAGGAAGGCGATCCATGATGCCGTCCGCGGCGGCGGGATCGGTGACGTCCAGCGAGAGCGCATGGAAATCCCGGCCGATTTTCGCGGCGAGCTTATCGAGGCGCTCGCGGTGGCGTGCAGTGGCGATGATGCGGACGCCGCGTGCCGCGAGGTGAACGGCGATGGCTTCGCCGAAGCCGCTCGAAGCGCCGGTTACGAGGGCGGTCGCCCCGGAACCGAAGGGGGAGGGATCGCTCATGCCGCTTATTTAGCATGAGGCCCGACCGCCCACAAACGCTGCATGTCCGAAAGCGGCAGAAGCTAAGGGGCTCTTCCACAACGAGGAATCGCGCCGGCAGCGGCGTTAACAGGTGGTTTATGATTTGGCTTTATCACGCTCTTGTGGTAAAGCAATTAACCAAATTGGCTGCGCCCGAACGCCGCGAATCGATGGCGCCGCCGTAAGAAGAGGGGAGCTGGAAAATGGGGAAGCGCCTGGGCAGATCGGCGATTCCAATCGGTGCGGCGCTTCTCGTCCTCGGCTTCGCCGAGAACGTGCAAGCATCCGGCTTCCAGCTCTTCGATCAGAGCCCGAGCGGCCAAGGCAATGCCTTTGCCGGTGCCGCGGCGGCGGCTGAGGACGCCTCCACCATCTTCTTCAATCCGGCCGGGATGAGCAACCTGAGCGGCTATCAGACCGAAGCCGGTGTCCAGATCATTCTGCCGAGCCTCACGCTCCACCCGACGAAGGCGACGACCGCCGGCGGCGCCCCGCTGACCGGGCCCCAGAGCGTGGACGGCGGCTCGACGGCGTTCATTCCGAACTTTTACGTGATGGCGCCCCTTGGCGACCGCGCGAGGGTGGGGTTCGGCATCGAATCACCCTTTGGTCTCGAGACCGATTACGGCGAGAACTGGATCGGCCGCTATTACGCCGAGGAGAGCAATCTCAGGACGCTCAATTTCAATCCCTCGGTCTCGTATAAGATGGCCGATTGGATCTCGGTGGGCGCCGGCCTGGACATCATGTACTCGGATGTCTTCTTGAGCAACGCGGTCGATTTCGGGACCATTTTCGCCGCCGGCGGCTTTACCCCCCAATCCCAGGACGGGCAGCTCAAGCTCCAGGCGAACACCGTCGGTTTCGGCTGGAACGCCGGCATCATGCTGCAGCCGCTCGATCATACACGGCTCGGCCTCAGCTATCGCTCCCCCGTCCATCTCGGCTTCGATGGGCAGGCGCACTGGTCGGCGCCGACGGCAATCCGGACGTTCCAGGCTCTCATCGGCAATACGGCCTTCCAAAGCGGCGGCGCCCACGCGTCGATCAACCTGCCCGAGACCGTGAGCGCCGCGGTGGCGCAGGAGCTGGACTCGAAATGGACCCTCCTGGGCGACGTCACCTGGACTCATTGGGATCGCTTTCAGGCGCTTTCCGTCGGCTTCGACAACCCGGTCCAGCCCCCCATCGTCATCCCCGAGTCATGGCACGATACCTTCCGCGAGGCGCTGGGCGTGACCTACAAGGCGACCGACAAGGCGAAGCTCCGCCTCGGGGTGGCCTATGATCCCACGCCGACGAAATCCTCGACACGGGATCTGCGCATTCCCGATACCGACCGCTTCTGGCTCTCCGTCGGCTACAACCTGCATCTCATCGACAATCTGTCGCTGGATGCGGCCTATACGCACATCTTCGCGCTCACGGACGGCGCCGTGAACCTGACGAGCGCCACGCAGGGCAATGTCAGCGGAACCTATTCCGCTGAGGTGAATATTTTCGCCGTCGGCTTCAAATACACGTTCTGAGATTGCGCGGCGCGCCGCCGCGTCGCTTCGGGCTCGATGATCCGCCGGGCTCGGCATAGAATATGCGGGAGCAGGCGACAGCATAGCCTCGGGACAGAGCCGGTCGACGGTGAGGGGCAATGAGTGGCGATTCGCAGCAGACGGCGTTTCCCTGGGCGAAGGCCTATCCGGCCGGCGTCCCTGCCGAGATCACCATCCCCGAGAAGCCGCTCGACTCCCTGCTGGACGAAGCCGTCGCCGCCTTCCCCGAGCGTCCCGCCATCGATTTTCTCGACCGCACCTACACCTATCGGGAGCTCGGCGGGCTGGTGAAGCGCGCGGCATGCGGCTTTCAGGCGCTCGGCGTCGGGCCGGGTGTGAAGGTCGGCCTCTTCCTGCCCAATTGCCCCTATTCGGTGATCTCTTATTTCGGCGTCCTCAAGGCAGGCGGGACGATCGTCAATTACAATCCGCTTTATGCGCCGCGGGAGCTCGTGCATCAGATCGACGACTCCCGCACCGATCTCATGGTCACGCTCGACCTCAAGGTCACCTATGACAAGATCGCGTCGGCGCTTCGCCAGTCGCAGCTCAAGTGCGTGGTCGTCGCGGCCATGGCGGAAATCCTGCCATTCCCGAAGAATCTGCTCTTTCGCCTGCTCAAGCGCGGCGCGATTGCCAAGGTCGCTTGGGATGACCGGCACGTCTCCTTTGCCCGCCTGATGGCGAATGACGGCAGCGTCCGGGCGCCGGACATCGATCCCCGCCGCGATATCGCCGTGCTGCAATACACGGGCGGCACGACCGGCATTCCCAAGGGCGCTTCGCTTACTCACTACAATCTCTGGGCGAACGTGATCCAGAACGAGGTGTGGTTCCCGGAAGCCGAGCGGGGGCGCGAGCGCACCTTGGGCGTCATCCCCCTTTTCCACGTCTTCGCCATGACGGCGGTCATGAACACGCCACTGCGCATGGGCGGGCTGATCATCCTGCTTCCGCGCTTCGAGCTCGCGCAGGTGCTGAGGACGATCCATCGCAAGCGCCCGACCCTGTTTCCCGGCGTGCCCACGATCTATACCGCCATCAATACCTATCCGGGCCTCGCCAAATACGATCTCTCCTCGCTCAAGCTGTGCATCTCGGGAGGCGCGCCGCTGCCCCTCGAGGTGAAGCGCAATTTCGAGGCGCGGGCCGGCTGCAAGCTCGTCGAGGGGTATGGGCTCAGCGAGACCTCGCCCGTGGTCTGCTGCAATCCCGTGGGGGGCATCAACAAGCCCGGCTCGATCGGATTGCCTTTGCCGGGCACGGAGGTGCGCATCGTCTCGCTGGACGAGCAGCACCGGACGCTTCCCCCCGGCGAGCGCGGCGAGCTTTGGGTGCGCGGTCCCCAGGTGATGACCGGCTATTGGAACCACCCGGAGGCGAATGCCCGCGACATGACCGATGGCTGGTTCCATACGGGCGATGTCGGCTACATGGACGACGACGGCTATTTCTATATCGTCGATCGTCTCAAGGAGGTGATCATCGCCGGCGGCTACAAGATATTTCCGCGCAATGTCGAGGAGGCGATCTATCTCCATCCAGCCGTGGCCGAGGCGGCGGTGGTCGGCGTGCCCGATAGCTATCGCGGCCAGACCGTCAAGGCCTTCGTAGTGAGACGCAAAGGCGCGGCACTGGATGCGGCGACGCTCGAGACCTTCCTCAAGGACAAGCTCTCGCCGATCGAGATGCCGAAGCTTTTTGAGTTTCGCGATTCACTGCCGAAATCAGCAGTCGGCAAGATCCTCAAGAAGGACCTCCTTGCCGAAGACCAGTCGCGCGCGCCGCATCCAGGCAATCCCTGACGTCTGCCGACGCGCCAAGATCGCATCTATGATCGCTCGAGGCCCCGAGGGGCAGGAAGGAGGCAAGCTCGATGGAGAACGTGGTCATCGCGGGGTATGCTCGGTCGCCGTTCCACCTCGCCGGCCGGGGCGAGCTCGCCAAGGTCCGGCCCGACGAGATGGCGGCGCAGGTGATCGAGGGCCTGCTTGCGCGCACCAAGATCGACCCTGCCGACATCGAGGACGTCATCGTCGGCTGCGCCTTCCCCGAAGCCGAGCAGGGGCTGAACGTCGCCAGGCTGATCGAGTTCCTCGCCCATCTGCCGCTCTCGGTCGCCGGCACCACGGTCAACCGCTTCTGCGGCTCGTCGATGCAGGCGATCCACATGGCGGCCGGCGCCATTCAGCTCGGCGCCGGCGAAGCCTTCATCTGCGCCGGCGTGGAATCGATGACGCGGGTGCCAATTCCGGGGTTCAATCCGATGCCCCATCCCGGTCTCATGAAGGACTACCCGCAGGCCTACGTCTCGATGGGGATCACGGCGGAGAACGTCGCACAGAAATACCAGATCACCCGCGCCGACCAGGAGGCCTTCGCGGTCGAGAGCCAGCGCAAGGCGGCCGCCGCGCAGGAGGCGGGCAAGCTCGCCGAGGAGATCGTTCCGATCAAGCATGACGGCAAGACGATCGACAAGGACGGCTGCCTTCGCCCCGACACGACGGCGGAGATCCTGGCCGGCCTCAAGCCGGCTTTCGATGCGCAAGGCTCGGTGACGGCGGGGACCTCCTCGCCGCTCACCGACGGCGCGTCGGCGACGCTCGTCTGCACCGAGGATTATGCGCAGCGAAAGGGGCTCGCCCCCCTTGCGCGGCTCAAGAGCATCGGGGTCGTCGGCTGCGCGCCGGAGATCATGGGCATCGGCCCCGTCGGCGCCACCCGAAAGGCGCTCAAGCGCGCGGGCCTTGAAATGAAAGACATCGATATCGTCGAGCTCAACGAGGCCTTCGCCTCCCAATCGCTCGCCTGCATCCGCGACCTCGGCATCGACCGGAGCAAGCTCAATCTCGACGGCGGCGCGATCGCTCTCGGCCATCCGCTCGGGGCGACCGGCGCGCGCATCACCGGCAAGGCAGCGCAGCTCCTCAAGCGCGAAGGCAAGCGCTACGCGCTCGCGACCATGTGCATCGGCGGCGGCCAGGGCATCGCCACGGTGCTGGAGGCGCTTTGATGAAGATCGAGAGGGCCGCCGTCATCGGCGCCGGCGTGATGGGGAGCGGCATCGCCGCCCATATCGCCAATGCGGGGATTCCCGTCCTTCTCCTCGACATCGTTCCGGCCGGGGCCAACAACCGCAACACGCTGGCGGAAGGCGCAATCGAGCGCATGCGCAAGGCCGATCCCGCCCCCTTCATGTCCAAGGCGGCGGCGAAGCTGGTCACGCCCGGGAACGTCGAGGATCATCTCGGCAAGCTCAGCGAGGTGGACTGGATCGTCGAGGCCGTGGTCGAGAATCCGCAGGTCAAGCGCGATCTCTATGCCCGGCTCGAAAGCGTGCGGAAGAAAGGGTCGGCGGTGTCCTCGAACACCTCGACGATTCCCTTGAAGGCGCTCACCGAAGGGCTCCCGAGATCCTTTGCCAAGGATTTCCTCATCACGCATTTCTTCAATCCGCCGCGCTATATGCGCCTGCTCGAGATCGTCGCCGGACCGGCGACGCGCAAGGCGGCGGTGGATGCGATCTCGAAATTCGCCGATGAGCGCCTGGGCAAGGGCGTCGTCCGCTGCAAGGATACGCCCGGCTTCATCGCCAACCGCATCGGCACGCTGTGGCTCCAAGTGGCGATCGCCGGCGCCTTCGACATGGGCCTCACGGTCGAGGAGGCGGACGCCGTGATTGGCCGCCCCATGGGCGTGCCCAAGACCGGCGTCTTCGGCCTCATGGATCTCGTCGGCATCGACCTGATGCCCCATGTCGCCGCGAGCATGCTGGCGACGCTTCCCGAGGGCGACGCCTATCGCCGCGTCTTCAAGGAGATTCCACTCATCAAGAAGATGATCGCGGACGGCTATACCGGCCGCAAAGGCAAAGGCGGATTCTATCGCCTCGCCAAGGCCGCGGATGGCGGCCGCATCAAGGAGTCTCTAAATCTTGCGACCGGGACCTATGCGCCCTCCGTCGCGGCGCGGCTCGACAGCGTGGCGGCGGCGCGCAAAGGCGGGCTCCGCGCTCTCGTCGAGCATTCCGACAGGGGCGGCCAATACGCCTGGCGCGTGCTTGGCGAGACTCTCGCTTATGCCGCCGCCCTGGTGCCCGAGATCGCCGATACGATTCCGGCGGTCGACGAGGCCATGCGGCTCGGCTATGCCTGGCGCTACGGCCCCTTCGAGCTGATCGACCAGCTCGGCACGGGCTGGTTCGCCGACAAGCTGCGCGCGAGCGGCCTCGCGGTGCCGCCGCTGCTCGAGGCCGTCGCGGGCCGGCCCTTCTACAAGGTCGAGGGCGGCAAGCTCTTCCATTTCACCACCGGCGGCGACTATGCCGAGCTCGTGCGGCCGCCCGGCGTCCTGCTGCTCGCCGATGTCAAGCGCGCAAGCCAGCCTCTGGCGAAGAACGCCTCGGCGTCGCTTTGGGATATCGGCGACGGCGTCGTCTGCCTCGAGTTCCACAGCAAGATGAACGCCATGGATCCCGACATCCTCGACATGATCCAGAGGGCGATCAAGCTGGTGAAGGCGAGCTACAAGGCTCTCGTCATCCATAACGACGCCGACAACTTCTCCGTCGGCGCCAATATCGGGCTCGTGCTGTTCGCCGCGAATATCGCGCTTTGGCCCATGATCGAGGAGCAGGTCGCCAAGGGGCAGCAGACCTACAAGGCCCTCAAATATGCGCCCTTTCCCGTGGTTGGCGCGCCGTCCGGGATGGCGCTCGGCGGCGGCTGCGAGATCCTGCTCCATTCGAGCGCCGTCCAGGCCCATGCCGAGACCTATATGGGCCTGGTCGAGGTCGGCGTCGGCCTCGTTCCGGGCTGGGGCGGCTGCAAGGAGGTGCTGACGCGCTGGCTCGCCAACAAGCGCCGCCCCGGCGGCCCGATGCCGGCAATCGCTAAGGCGTTCGAGATGATCGGCACCGCGCAAGTCGCCAAATCCGCCTTCGAGGCGAAGGAGATGCTGCTCCTGCGCGAGGAGGACGCCATCACCATGAATCGCGATCGCCTGCTCGCCGACGCCAAGGCCAAGGCGCTCAAGCTCGCCAAGCGCTACAAGCCGCCGCAGCCGCCTGCCGAGCTCCGCCTGCCGGGGCCGACGGCGAAGGCGGCGCTGGAGCTTGCCCTCGACGGATTCCGGCGTCTCGGCAAGGCGACGCCTCATGACGTCACCGTCTCCGAGCAGCTCGCGACGGTGCTATCGGGCGGCAAGACCGACATCACCGAAACCATCGGCGAGGACGACCTCACCAAGCTCGAGCGGCAGGCCTTCATGGCGCTGATCCGCACCGAGGGCACTCTCGCCCGCATCGAGCATATGCTCGAGACCGGCAAGCCGCTGAGGAACTAGCCATGGCCATCTACAAGGCACCCTTGCGCGAGATCCGTTTCGTGCTCAACGAGCTCTTCGACGTCGCGCAGCTCGCAAAGCTGCCCGGCTATGAGGACGCAACACCCGATGTCATCGATGCGATCTTGGAGGAAGGTGCCAAGCTCTGCGAGAACGAGCTCTTCCCCTTGAACCGCAGCGGCGATGAGGAAGGCTGCGCCTATGAGAACGGCGTGGTGCGCACGCCCAAGGGCTTCAAGGAGGCCTACAAGCTCTTCGTCGAGGGCGGCTGGACGGCGCTTTCCTGCGCGCCCGAATATGGCGGGCAGGGGCTGCCGAAGGTGATCAACCTCGCGGCCGAGGAGATGATCTCCTCCGCCAATCTTTCCTTCGGCATGTATCCGGGGCTCAGCATCGGCGCCTACAACGCCATCGAGGCGAACGCCTCGCCGGCCCTCAAATCGCTTTATCTGCCCAAGCTCGCCTCGGGCGCATGGTCTGGCACGATGTGCCTCACTGAGCCCCAATGCGGCACCGATCTCGGGCTGATCCGCACCCGTGCGGAGCCCGCGGCCGACGGCGCCTACAAGATCACCGGCACCAAGATCTTCATCTCCGCCGGCGAGCACGATCTTACCGAGAACATCCTCCATCTCGTGCTTGCGCGGCTTCCCGGCGCGCCGGCGGGAACAAAAGGCATCAGCCTCTTTCTCGTACCGAAATTCCTGCCTGACGCCAATGGCGCGCCTGGTGCGCGCAACGGCGTCCGCTGCGGCTCGATCGAGCACAAGATGGGCATCAAGGCTTCGGCCACCTGCGTCATGAACTTCGACGAGGCCACCGGCTGGCTGGTGGGCGAGCCCAACAAGGGCATGCGCTGCATGTTCGTGATGATGAACGCGGCGCGCCTCGGCGTCGGCATTCAGGGCCTGGGGATCGCCGAAACCGCTTATCAAAGCGCCGTCGCCTACGCGAGGGACCGCCTGCAAGGCCGCGCCCTTTCCGGCGCCAGACAGGCGGACAAGCCGGCCGATCCCATCATCGTGCATCCCGACGTGCGCCGCATGCTCCTCACCATGCGCGCGCAGGTCGAGGCGGCGCGGGCGCTCGCCTATTGGATCGGCATCGAGATCGACAAGGAGGCGAAGCACCCCGACCCCGAGGAGCGCGAAGCCGCCGCCGATCTCGTTGCCTTGATGACGCCGGTCATCAAGGCCTGCTTCACCGATCTCGGCTTCGAGGCGGCCAATCTCGCGGTCCAGACCTATGGGGGGCACGGCTATATCCGGGAGAACGGCGTCGAGCAGCTTGTGCGCGATGCGCGCATCACCCAGATCTACGAGGGCGCCAACGGCATCCAGGCGCTCGACCTTGTCGGGCGCAAGCTGCCGTCCCATATGGGCCGCTCCCTGCGCCGCTTCTTCCATCCCGTCCTCGCCTTCATCGAGGCGCACCAGTCGGACCCGAAGCTGGCCGAGTTCGTGCTGCCTCTCGCCAAGGCCCTGGGTCGCCTGCAGCAGGCGACCGCCTGGGTCGCCGAGCAGGGGTTGCGCGATCCGGAGGAGGCGGGGGCGGCCGCGAGCGACTATCTCAAGCTCTTCGGGCTGACGGCGCTCGGCTATATGTGGGCGCTGATGGCGAAGACGGCCCTGGCCCGGCTCGCCGCGGGGGCCGGGGACGACGAGGCGTTCTATGTCGCGAAGCTTGCCACGGCGCGCTTCTTCATGGCGCGCCTCCTGCCTCAAAGCGGCACCCTCTTCGCGACCCTGATGGCTGGGAAGAAGCCCGTGATGGAGCTCGCCGAAGCGGCGTTCTGATCGGCGCCGGCCATTGCCTAGCCTCCGATCGGCCTTTATCGTGGCGCGCGGCGCGGGCGGGACGGCGCGAAAGAGGGGGAGTGGGCGTGGCGGCACCTCGGCGGCTCATCATCGGCATCAGCGGCGCTTCGGGAGTCATCTATGGCGTGCGCGCGCTCGAGCTTCTCAAGGGCAGCGGGGTGGAGACCCATCTCGTCATGACCCGCTCGGCGGAGGTGACCCTCGCCTATGAGACGAACCTCAAAGTGGCGGAGGTCCAGGCCCTCGCCGATGTGGTGCATCCCATCCACGATATCGGCGCCGCGATTTCGAGCGGCTCCTTCAAGACCCTGGGGATGCTCGTCGCCCCCTGCTCCATCCGCTCCCTCTCCGAGATCGCGAGCGGGGTCACCTCGACGTTGCTGACGCGCGCCGCCGACGTGGTGCTCAAGGAGCGGCGGCGGCTGGTGCTGATGCTGCGCGAGACCCCGTTGCACACCGGACATCTGCGCACCATGGCGGCGGTATCGGAAATGGGTGCCGTCGTGGCCCCACCCATTCCCGCCTTTTACATTGGGCCCGAGACGGTCGACGATATAATCAACCAGTCGGTCGGCCGCGCCCTCGATCTCTTCGACATCGACTTGGGGGTCGTCAAGCGCTGGGGCGAGAAGAGCCCCGACGGCGTGAAGCATCGGCGAGCGGCGAGACGAGGGCGTCGCTAGGCGGCCCATTGCTGCGTCGCCGGCAGGCGGTCCCGCTGCGCGGCGGGGCTCGAACGGGGAAGGGAAAGCGGATGGCGGGCAATCAGATCAGCGATCTCGCGACGATTATCGAGGCGCTCGATGCGATGGGGCGCCTTGTGCATGTGCGCTCCGAGGTGGACCCCAAGCACGACCTTGCGGGCATCGCAGCGAGGCTCGAAGGCGGCCCGCGCGCGGTTCTGTTCGAGCGCGTCAAGGGTCACGACGCACCGGTATTCACCGGCCTCTATTGGTCGCGCGCCTTGCTCGGCGACTTGCTGCAGTGCGAAGAGGCGGCGCTTCCCCAATTCGTCGCCGGCTGCATCAAGGCATGGCAGCAGCGCCCGGTGCCGCCGGTCATGGTCGGGAGCGGCTCCGTCTTCGAGGTCAGCGAGAAAGGCGTCGATCTCGCGAGGATGCCGATCCCAATCCACGCCCTCAAGGATGGCGGTCCCTATTTCGACGCCGGGGTGGTCATCGCCATCGATCCCGAGAATGGCGTTCGCAACGCGTCCATCCAGCGCTTCATGGTCCAGGACAAGAAGACGCTGCACGTCAATATCGATGCGGGTCGGCATCTCGAGCTCTATCTCGCCAAGGCGGCGGCGCGCGGCGAATCCTTGCCGTTCTCGCTCAATATCGGCGTCGGGCCCGGCCTTCACTTCGCCGCCGCGACACCCGCCGAGGCGGCGCCGGCCGATACGGACGAGCTGGGGATCGCCAGCGAGTTCCACGGCGCGCCGCTCGAGCTCGTGCAGGGCAAGGTGCTGCCCGTCCATGTCGTAGCGAACGCGATGTACGCGCTCGAATGCGAGATGGTTCCCGGCGAGAACGCGGACGAGGGGCCGTTCGCCGAGGTCACGGGATATTACGCGAAGCGGGCGCCGCGACCCGTGGTGCATGTTCGCGCGATCCACCACCGCGAGCGGCCCGTGTTCCACACGATCCTCTCCGGCGTTGAGGTGTGGAATTCGGTGGGGCTCCTCGGCGAGGCCAATGTGCTGGCGCTGCTGCAGCGGCAGGTGCCTGGCGTCAGGGACGTCTATTTCACCCATGGCGGCTGCGGCTTCTACCACGCCGTCGTGCAGATCGCGCAGAAGCGGACCGGCTGGTCGAAGCAAGCGATCATGGCGGCCTTCGCCGCCTTCCCGCCGCTCAAGATGGTGACCGTCGTCGACGACGACGTCGACATCCGCAACCCGAGCGATGTCGAATGGGCGATGACGACGCGGCTCGACCCGGCGCGCGGCATCATCCGCATCGAGAACGTGTTCGGTCACGGCCTCAATCCCAGTTTTCCGGACTATATCGGGACGAAAGTCGGTTTCGATTGCTGCCGGCCCTACCCGCACACTGCCGAATACGACCGCGCGTCGTATAAGACGATGTCCCTCGACGGGCTCGATCTCGTCATTCCCGAGATCAAAAAGGCCGCAACCGCCGGCGAGAGCCGCGACGACGCGCGCACACGACCGCCGGCGAAATCAGCGAAGGGCAAGCCTCGGGAGAAATTCGCGGCGCGCAAGCGCGGCGGCGTCGGCGGCCTCGCCTCGGGCGGCAGTGCCATGTAATCGGTTGCGCCGGGCGTCTACTCGGCGGCGACTTGCGGCAGGGCGGCCAGAGCCTTCGTGAGCGCCGCGGCATCGTAGTCGCGGTCCTCGAGCTTGCCGGCGAAATAGTCCATATAGGCCTGCATGTCGAAATGGCCGTGACCGCTGAGATTGAAGAGGATCGTGCGGCTTGCACCGTCCTCCTTACAGCGCAGGGCCTCGTCGATGGCGGCCTTGACCGCGTGATTCGCTTCCGGTGCGGGTAAGACGCCTTCCGTCCGTGCGAAAGTGAGGCCTGCCTCGAAACAGGCCTTCTGGTGATAGGCGCGGGATTCGATGAGCCCAAGCTCCTGGACGAGGCTCACCAAAGGCGCCATGCCGTGATAGCGCAGTCCACCGGCGTGGAATCCCGGTGGCACGAATCCCGAGCCCAAGGTGTGCATCTTGACGAGCGGCGTGAGATGCCCCGTATCGCCGTAATCATAGGCATATTTCCCGCGAGTGAGGGTCGGGCAGGCGGCCGGCTCGACCGCGATCGCCCGCACTTTCCGTCCGCCGCGAAGCTGGGCGCCCAGGAAGGGAAAGGCGATGCCCGCGAAATTGCTGCCCCCACCCGTGCAGCCGATGACGATGTCCGGATAGTCGTCCGCCATCTCGAGTTGACGAAGGGCCTCGTCGCCGATGACCGTCTGATGCAGCAGGACGTGGTTGAGCACGCTGCCGAGCGCGTATTTGGTGTCGGCGCGCTGGGCCGCGATCTCGACGGCTTCGCTGATGGCGATGCCGAGACTCCCCGTCGAGTCCGGCTGCTCGGCAAGGATGCGCCGGCCGGCCTCGGTTTCGCTGCTCGGGCTCGCCACGCATCCGGCTCCCCAGGATTCCATGAGCGCGCGGCGATAGGGCTTCTGCTGGAAGCTCACCTTCACCATGAACACCTTGACTTCGAGGCCGAAGAGCGCGCCGGCGAAGGCAAGGGATGAGCCCCATTGCCCAGCGCCGGTCTCGGTGGTGAGGCGCTTCACGCCGGCTTCCTTGTTGTAGAACGCCTGGGCGACGGCGGTGTTGGGCTTATGGCTTCCCGCCGGGCTCACGCCTTCGTACTTGTAATAAATCCTTGCAGGCGTATCGAGCGCCCGCTCAAGCCGCTTTGCGCGAAAAAGCGGCGTCGGACGCCACTGCCGGTAGATATCGCGCACGGGACGTGGAATCTCGATCGCACGTTCCGCCGAAACCTCCTGCTGAATCAGGGAAAGCGGGAAGAGGGGTTCGAGATCCGCCGGACCAATCGGCTGTAGAGTGGCGGGATGCAGGACCGGCTCCGGTTTGCGCGGCAGGTCGGCGACGATGTTGTACCACGTCGTCGGGATGGCGCTCTCGTCGAGCTGATACTTGACCGTGTCCCGCATGAAGCCTCCGCCCGTTGGCTGCTGGGGCAATCTAAAGGCGAAACAGAGAGCCGGCAACCGCCGAGAAATTCTCCGGCGGTTGGCGCGGCGGCTCTCCTTGGCCGCGGCATCGGCGGAGCGGTTAATAAATGCTTAACGCCGCCAATACTTATTTCGAGGCGCTTATGTTGTAAGCACGAGGGAGGGGGCATACTATAATTCCCCGTGCGCCAATTAACTCGCGTCCGAGAAGCTGCCGGCATTTGATGAGTCGTCGTAACTAGACCGCGATTCACAGGCAAACGGCACCGAGCGGGGCTGCGGACGAGGCTCATGCAAAACAGGATCGCATGACGAGAGTCGTCATCATCGATGACAGGGTGACCAACCGGCGCATCATGGCCGAGCTTGCCTCCACCCTCGAGCAGAACATCGAGGTGCAGGCCTTCGCCGATCCGCGGGAGGCGCTCGCCTGGGTGGAGGAGCACACCCCCGATCTCGTCATCACCGATTACAAGATGCCGCATCTCGATGGCGCGGAGTTCGTCCGCCATTTCCGCAAGCTGCCGTTCTGCTTCGACGTTCCGGTCGTCGTCGTCACGGTGTACGAGGATCGTGAGTTCCGCTATCGCGCCCTCGAGGCCGGGGCCACGGATTTCCTCCTCTCGCCCGTGGATCATCACGAGTTTTGGGCGCGCACGCGCAATCTGCTCGCGCTGCGCCGCCAGCAGCAGATCGTCAAGAACCGCGCCTATTCGCTCGAGCAGAAGCTCGCGATCAGCCATCGCCTGCACGAGGAGACGGTGAAGGAGATCGAGGGCCGGCTCCGCGCGGTTATCGATGCGGTTCCGGCGATGATCTATGCGACGGACGCCGACCTCCGTCTCGTCTTTCTCAACAGCTATGCTGCGGCGATCGGCGGCCGCCCGCGCGAGCAGTCGATCGGTGCGGATGCGATCCAGGCCTTCGGCGAGGCTTTCGGCCGGCGGAGCCAGGAGGCCGATCTCGCGCTCTTCACCACCGGCAAGCCGCAGCCCTCCTTCGAGGAGAAGCTCGTCGACGGCGAAGGACGGACGCGGATCATGCTGGCGACCAAGAGCCCGCTTCCCGATTCGGGCGGGCGCGCCGCCCATGCGGTCACCGTCGCCTTCGACATCACCGACCGCAAGCGTGCCGAGGAGGAATTGGTCGAGGCGAAGGAGGTGGCCGAGCTCGCCAACCGCGCGAAGAACGACTTCCTCGCCAATATGAGCCACGAGCTGCGCACGCCGCTCAACGCGATCATCGGCTTCTCGCAAATGATGGCGCAGCAGACGCTCGGGCCCATCGGGACCCCGCGCTACAGCGAATACGCCTCCGACATCAACAAGAGCGCGCAGCATCTGCTCGGGATCATCAATGACATCCTTGATCTCTCCAAGATCGAGGCCGGACGCATGGAGATCGACGAGAAGGTCGTCGACGTGCCGACGGCGGTCCGCCATGTCATCCGCTTGACCGAGGCGCGGGCGCGCGAGGCCGGGATCGCCCTCGAGGCGGTCGCTCCCGATTCGCTTCCCGCCCTGCGCGCCGACGAGCGCAAGGTGGAGCAGATCCTGCTTAATCTGCTTTCGAACGCGATCAAGTTCACGCCGGCCGGCGGCCATGTTCGCGTGACGGCGCAGGCGCTGCCGGATTACGCCATCGAGCTTGCGGTCTCCGATACCGGGATCGGCATGTCGCCGGCCGAGATTCCCGTGGCGATCTCACGCTTCGGCCAGGTCGAGGGCGCGCTGGCGCGGAAGTATTCCGGTACAGGGCTCGGCTTGCCCCTCGTCATGAGCTTGACCGAGCTGCATGGCGGCACCTGCCGGATCGAGAGCGAGAAAGGCAAGGGAACGATCGTGACGATTCGGTTTCCGGCGCTGCGCTCGATCCGCCGCGCCGAAGCCGGCTAGCAGGTCGCATGGAAGCGGGGTTCCCCTTGCGCCGCGTCCGCCGGGAAGCCGAGAATTGTCGCAAATGCCAGGGAATCTTTACGGCTTGTTATGGTCGCTTAGGGAGCATCGGGTTGCGTGCGCGGCGCTCTCGCGCCACGATGGATCGGGGCATCGATGGGTGATTTGAGCGGCCAGGTGTGCGGGGTTTATCGCCGGTTGCGCAGCAGGTTGTCGCGGCGCCCGGACAGCGAGCACGAGCAGGCGCTGATTCGCGTTGGCATCGGGCTGCTCACGGTGCTCTATTGCGGCGTGCCGCTCCTTTTGAGCGGCGGCACGCCCCAAGCCGGGCATCCGATCGGCGTAGCCTCGCTCTATTTCCCGCTCTCCCTGCTCATCGTCGCGCACATCCTCGTCATGCCGGCGGCCTCGGTTGTGCGGCGCGTCTGCGGCGCTCTCCTCGATATCACGGCGCTTTCGGTCTTCCTCTACTCCGGCGGAGGGGCGACCGCCTTCTGGTATCCCTTCTATCTCTGGCTCATTCTCGGAAACGGCTTCCGCTACGGCCATCGCTATCTCTACGGCTCGGCGGCGCTGAGCGTCGCCGGCTTCGCGCTGGTGATCGCATTCAGCCCCTATTGGCGGGGTCAGGCCTATCTGTCGGCGGGGCTGCTTGCCGCGCTCGTGCTCATCCCCGCCTATGCCTCGACGCTCCTCACCAAGCTCACCAGAGCGAAGGCCCAGGCGGAGGAAGCCAACCAGGCCAAGAGCCGCTTCCTCGCGAATATGAGCCACGAACTGCGAACCCCGCTCAACGCCATCATCGGCATGAGCGACCTGCTCAGCGATGCCAGCCTCGACCATGAGCAGCGCGACATGGTCGCGACGATCCACGCCTCGGGCCGGTCACTGCTGTCGCTCATCGACGACATCCTCGATCTCGCCAAGATCGAGGCCGGCAAGACCTCTCTCCATCCGGTCGCCTTCGACCTCCACGAGCTGATCGCCGGAATCGCGACGATCATGGAGCCTCAGGCACGGGCGCGCGGCCTCTGGTTCGCGACCCATATCGCGGCCGCAACGCCTTATCGCCTGCGCGCCGACGCCCAATACCTCCGGCAGATCCTGCTGAACCTTTGCTCGAACGCGCTGAAGTTCACGCCATCGGGCGGCATCCTGGTTCGGGTCGCGGCGATGGAGGGCGGCAAAGAGGGGCGTGCGCAACTGCGTTTCGAGGTGCGGGACACCGGGATCGGAATCGCGGCGGCGGCGCGCGACCGCATCTTCGAGAGCTTTACCCAGGCTGATGACGCTGCGACGCGGCATGTCGGTGGAACGGGGCTGGGACTCACCATCAGCAAGCATCTCGTGGAGGCGATGGGCGGCCGCATCGGCGTCGACAGCGAGCCTGGCCAGGGGAGCATGTTTTGGTTCGAGCTTGCCTGCGATCTCGACGGCGCAGAGGAGCCGCATATCCTCGCGGCAACGGGGTGCAGCGCCGTCGTCGTCTCGGCGCACGAGGAAGAGGCGGCCGCGCTGTGCCGCCGCTTGTCGGAATGGGGTCTTCCCGCCACCAGCGTGCGCACGACGCGGGCCGCGATGCGCGCCCTTCTCGTCAACACGCACGGCCCCGATGGCTGGCCGATCGTGATTGCCGATGGGCGGGGCCTCGACCTCGATCCGCGGCGCTTCGCCGAGGAGCTCAGCCGGATCGACGCTTCCCGAGCTGCCCTTCGCGCCGTTCTGATTTTCGATCCGACGATGGGACGGCCCTCCTACGCCGCCGCCGAGCGGGACTACATCTCGCTCGTTCCGGCGGATGGCGGCGAGACGCTCCTCTTTGGGGCCGTGAGGGCCGCCCTCGCGCGAGCGCGCGCAGCGGAGCGGCCGGGTGCCGCCCAGCGGGTCCGCTCCCATCGCCGCCTTAGGCTACTGGTCGCGGAGGACAATCTGGTCAATCGCCGGGTGACCGCCAAGATACTCGAGAGGGCAGGTCATCAGGTGAAAATGGTCGGCAACGGCGAGGAGGCGCTCGAGGCGCTCGATCGCGAGGCCTTCGACGCCTTGCTCACCGATTTTCAAATGCCGGTGATGAGCGGGGTCGAGGCCACCAAGCTCTACCGCTATGCCAGTCTCGGTCAACCGCGGATGCCGATCATCGGACTGACCGCGGATGCCACCCCCGAGGCGCGACAGCAGGCCGAGGAGGCCGGCATGGATGCCTGCCTCACCAAGCCCATCGAGCCGGCGCGGCTCCTCGATACGATCGAGGACCTCGTTCGGAGGATGCCCGTGGCGGGCGCGGCGGCTCAGGAGGAGCCGGTCAATTTCGGTCCCAATGTCCTGACCCATCCGCGCTTCAGCGGCGACGGCCAGCCGGTGATCGACCGCAGGACGCTCGACGATCTTGAGCGCCTCGGCTCGGGCGGCGATTTCGTCGACAGCCTGATCGAAGACTTCATCGCCGACGGCGAGGCGATCGTCGCGCAGCTCGGCGACGCGGCGCGCGCCCGCAATCTGCGTGATTTTCGCGAGCTGGTCCACGGCTTGCGCGGAAGCGCCGTCAACATCGGCGGCACGCAGCTTTATCAGCTGCTCGCTTCTCTCCGCAGCGTTGGGTCCCTCGAGTTCGAGCGCGGCGCACGCGACTATGTGGCCCGCATCGATTCCGAGTTCTCGCGCCTGCGCACGGCGCTCGTGCAATATATGCGCGAGCGCCGCGGCAGCGGGATCAGATCCTAGGCGCGCCTCCGCGCGTTGCGTCTTGCGCGGCGGCTGGTCGTGCCGTCAGGCGCTGCGGCCCAGGGCTGCGGCGCGGCGCTCCTGCGCCGCCACCAGACGCTCCATGCGGCGCAGATCGGACTCCCCGAGCGCGAGCGCCGATTCCACCCACATTTGAGTGACGTCGAGCAGCTCGTCATAGCCCAGCGGGTTTACCCTTCGCCGCACATTGTAGACGGCGCAATGGGCGCTATGGCGGCGACCGTATTGCTCGACGTAGTCGAAGACCGCGGCCTCGCCTGCGCCGTCATCGGCAAGCACATCCACCAGCCCCAGCTCATAGAGCTCCTCGGCCGTATAGATGCGTGCGCTCATGATGATGCGCTCGGCTTGCGCGGCACCGATGCGCCGGCTGATCAGGCTATAGGCGCCCATCCCGGGGAAGAGATTGAACAGCATCTCGGGAAGTCCGAACTTGGCGCTGCGCTCGGCGATGACGAGGCTGCAGGAGAGAGCGCATTCGAACCCGCCCCCAAGCGCATCACCGCGCACGAGTGCGATCGTCACGAGCGGCAGATCGAGATTGACGGCGTTGCCGTAGACCACATCGATACAGGCGGTCGCGTAGGCAAGCAGGCCCTCGCGATCGCGCTTCCGGATCAATTCGGCGAACAGCCGCAAATCGCCGCCGAGATTGTAAATTCCCGGGATCTTCGAGGACCACACCATGTAGCGGATCGGCGCTTCCGCGGCCCCCGGCCGCTCGCGAAACAGCTGTTGGATCGAGCGCTGAAGGGTGCGCCCCTCCTGCACCATCTTGAAGGTCACGCTCGGCCGCCCCGGTGGATCCATGAAGCACCATAGGATGCGGTCCTGCTCGTCGAACGCCAGCTCCAGCTGCTCGAACGTATCGAGCCGGCGCAGCCAGTCCTCGTGCGCCGGCTCGCCCGCGTCTTGTCGCAAGCCGACCACATCCGCTGCGCGCTCGGAAACCCGGCGACGCTCCGTCGCCAGCGCTGCCATGCGCGTTGCACCGCCTGGCCCGCGATGCCCTGTCGACCCCTCAAGCTGAGACACCCCTAGATTTTGTCCGTAGACACGCATTGTGCCGCCCTCCTCGATGACCCCACCTTGTTTGCCAGCCCGTTTAACGGGCCTTCGTGGCCATCAGTCTAGTCACGATGCGCGAACATCGCCAGAGTAATTCGCGAATTTCGATTGTGACCCTCGATATCGCCGAAGTTTTTCATTGTAAAAGCAGAGTATTAGGCATCCTCTTTCAAGCAAATGTCATGATCACGACAGGCTTCCGGGCGTCTGCCTCTCGCGCTGTGGCCCTCGCGAGGCCACGGCGCCGCTTGCGGGCGATTGCCTCGGTCTCTTGCGCGGCCGCGCGTGCTTTGACCCGGCGGAAGCCGACATTAGAATGGCAAAGACGTCGACGATGTCATAGCGTGGGGGTCTTATGATCAAGCGCATATTGATCGGCCTCGGCATCCTGGTCGTGCTGGTGATCGCAGCGCTGCTGATCGTGCCGAGCTTCGTCCCGGTGGATACTTACAAGCCGAGGATCGAGGCGGCGGTCCAGCAGGCGACCGGCCGGAGCTTCAAGATCAAGGGCCCCATCCATTTCACGATCTTCCCGAGTCTTTCGCTCGAGGCGAATGACGTTGGGTTCGGAAACGTGCCGGGCTCGAAGCACGCGGAAATGGCGACCCTGAAGCAGGTCGTGTTCGAGCTCAAGCTGATGCCCCTTCTTCACGGCGCCATCGAGGTGGATCGCTTCGTGCTTGTTCAGCCCGCGATCTATCTCGAGGTCGATAAGAGCGGGCGTCCCAACTGGGTCTTCGCCAAGGCTGCGGAGAGCGCGCCAGCCAAGCCCGCGCCCGGCAAGGCGGCGCCCGCTCCGGCGCAATCGTCGCAGGGCGGCGGCTTCCTTGCCGGCCGTCAGCTCTCTCTCGGCGAGGTCAAGCTAGAAGACGGGCAGATTGCCTATCAGGACGACCGGACCGGGACGAGCTATCTCGTCAGCAAGATCGCCATGACCGTGAAGCTGCCCGATCTCGAGAGCCCTTTCAGCCTCGACGGACAGCTCGATTGGAACAACCAGACCATCAAGGTCTCCGCCAAGGGCAAGGCGCTCGGGCGTCTCCTTGCAAACGAAGGCGGACCGCTGACGCTTGCGGTCGATTCCAAGCCGATTAGCGTGAGCTTCGACGGCCATGTCTCGAAGGTGCAGCCGGTCTCGCTCGATGGCAACGTGAAGCTGTCCGTGCCCTCCGTGCGCGATCTCGCCGCTTGGGCCGGGCAGCCCATCAAGGCGGGCGGCCCGGGCTTCGGGCCGTTGTCCATCGAGGGCAAGCTGTCGATGGCCGGCAACCGCATCGCTTTCGCCGATGCCGCCATCGCCGTCGACGACATGAAGGGCAAGGGCCAGGTGACTCTCGATACCGGCGGCGCGCGGCCGCATGTGGTGGCGAGCCTCGATCTCGACAAGCTCGACCTCAATCAATACATGGGTGAGGGCGAGGCCGGCAGCGCTGCGGCGAAGCCGGAATCCAAGCCGTCCGGCGCCAAATCGCCGCCGAGCGCGACGCCCGCCCTATCCTCAACGAAAGCGCCGCCCGGCGAATGGAGCGACGATCCGATCGATCTCGCGCCGCTCAAGCTGGCCGACGCCGATTTCAAGTTCTCCGTCGGCAGCATCCTGATGAAGAAGCTCAAGATCGACCAGAGCCGCCTCGAGATGGTGCTCAAGGACGGCCTGCTGACGGCCGATCTGTCCGAGCTCAACCTCTACAAGGGCAAGGGCCAGGGCCAGCTCGTGGTCGACGGGCGGGGTGCCGTTCCAACGATCAAGGCGGCGATGAAGCTCGATGGCGTCGAAGCCGAGCCGCTCCTCAAGGACGCGACCGGGAATGATCGGCTCTCGGGAAAGGGCGCCATGCAGTTCAACGGGACGGCGACGGGCCGCAGCCAGCGCGCACTCGTCTCGGCGCTCAACGGCAACGGCAACATCGCCTTCCACGACGGCGCCATCAAGGGCATCAATCTCGCCGCCATGGTGCGCAACGTGTCGAGCGCCTTCCTCAACTCGGGCTCGAGCTCCGAGGAGAAGACGGATTTCAGCTCGCTCACGGGGAGCTACACCATCGCCAACGGTATATTGACCAACAAGGATCTGGAGATGATCGCCCCGCTCCTTCGCGTCAAAGGGGCCGGGACTTGCGATCTGCCCAAGCGCACGGTGGATTATCGGATCACGCCCAAGGTGGTCGCGAGCACGCAGGGGCAAGGCGGCAAGTTCGCCAAGGCCGGAATCGTGGTGCCGGTGATCGTAACCGGGCGCTGGGACGACCTCCATTACCAGCCCGATGTCGCCGGCGCGCTCGAGCAGAACGCGGAGGGTGCCGTGAAGGGGCTGATCCAGGGCGTCAAGCCGGGGGGATCTCCGGGCGGCAACGTTCCCAATCCAGGGTCCCTGCTCAAGAACTTGTTCGGGAAATGACCTGAGCCGAGGTGCGGCGCTCAGCGGAAGGCGACGGCATCGCCGATCGCGAGCTCGAGCGCGCGATCCGCGCGTCCCTGGTTGACGGCAATTTCGGCGAGGCCGCTGGAATTCTCGTACCAGATTGCCTCGCCCGGAGGAACGTCACCGAAGCGGCGCGCCCGCCGGATGCGCCTTCCCCGCACCTCGATCAGGGTTTTCTCAGAGAGCGCCGCGGCCCGCGTGCCGGTCATCGCATTTCCGAAATGGTCGATATAGATGATCGCCGGAAGCTCGTCGGGCCAGTCGGGGCGGCGCAGCAGCTCGATAGAGCGCGCCTCGGCCCAGGCCGCCCCCGGTGTCGAGGCCGCCGGATGCTCGCCCGTCGCGAGGCGCGCGGCAATCGGCGCGAAAAGGTCGCGGCCATGAAAGGTCGACGACAAGCGTTGGGGACGCCAGGTGATTTCCCACCAGCGCGCCCGACCGGCGCGGCGGAGGAGCGGCTCGAACAAGCCGTTATCGGGTCCGACATACCAGCGCCCGTCGATTTCGGCGATCGCGGCGCGGCGCTCACCCCCCACGCCGGGATCGATCACCGCGAGGCAGACGGTCCGAGGCTCGAATTCGCTCGCGAGCGCGGCGAGAAGATAGGCCGAAGCCTTGGGGTCATGGGAAGGCGCATCGGCGACCAAATCGATGACGGGAACCGCAGGTGCCGCGCGCAACAGCACGGCCTTGACCTGCCCCACATAGGGGCCGGCCGGGCCGAAATCCGTGAACAGCACGATCATGGCGCGGAGTATGGCGGCGGGAAAGAGCGGAAGGCAAGCCAGCGCCGCGGCACTCCTTCAGTGCGCGACGATGCGATCGCGCGGCAGGCGGATGGTGACGGTGGTTCCGGCGCCCACGCGGCTTTCCAAGGTCAGCGTGCCGTCATGGAGCTGGACGAGGGCCTTGGCGAGCGGCAGGCCGAGGCCGGTGCCCTCATAGCGGCGATGAAGCGTGCTGTCGGCCTGCCCGAAGGGCTCGAGCACGCGTCCCATATCCTCGGGCGCGATGCCGATGCCGGTATCGCTGATCGAGAGCATGAATTCACGCTCCGGCGTGAGCATGCCGGTGACGTTGACGTGGCCGCCCGATGGCGTGAACTTCACCGCGTTGGACAGCAGATTGAGGACGATCTGCTTGAGGCGAAGCGGGTCGGCGCGCACGGCCGGCAGCCCGGGCGCGAATTCGTTGCTGAGCCGCACGCCGACGGCGCTTGCGCGCTCGCGGACATAGCGTATGGAGTCCTGGACGACTTGCGAAACGTCGACCTCCTCGTCGCGGAGCTCGATCTTGCCCGCTTCGGCCTTCGATACGTCGAGGATGTCATTGATTACCGACAGCAAGTGCTTGCCGCTCTCGTGAATGTCGCGGACGTATTCGGCGTAGTTCGCGTTGCCGAGCGCGCCGAACAGCTCGTTGCGCATGATCTCGGAGAACCCGATGATGGCGTTGAGCGGGGTCCGCAGCTCGTGACTCATATTGGCGAGGAATTCGCTTTTCGTGCGGTTCGCGAGCTCGGCCTGCTGCACGGCCGCCCGCAGTGCCGCTTCGGCGCGCTTGCGCGCGGTAATGTCGGTGTAGATGGTCACGAAGCCGTGGCGCGGCAGGGGCTTGCCTTGAATCTCGAGCGCCGTGCCGTTGGGGCGGACGCGCTCGAGAGCAAAAGGAATGCGCTGCCGGAACGGCTCGAGGCGCTCGTCGACCTGCCGTTCCGGATCGCCCTCACCGTATTCGCCGCGCGCCGCGTTGTAGCGGAGGAAGGTTTCGAGAGAGTCACCGGGCTTGCAGACGTCGCGCGTCAATTCGAGCAGCGTCATGAATCGCTCGTTGAAGAGCGCGATATTCAGGTCGTGATCGACGATGACGACGCCGGCCGGGAAATGGTCGATCATCGCTTGCAGCATGCTCGATTTGCGCGCCGCCTCGGCCTGGATCTCCACTTCCACCGTGATGTCGCGCCCGGTGCCGCGATAGCCGAGAAAGCCGCCATCCTCGCCATAGATGGGGCGCCCGTTCAGCCGGAAATGGCACCGGCGGCCATCGCGGCTCACCGTGCTGAACCGCTCGTCGCGAAACGGAAGGCGTCTGTCGAAGAATGTGAGGTGGCGATGGGCGGCAGCGGGATCGTCGAAGCGGGCATGGACGATCTCGGCGACGGTTTTCCCGAGCACCCGCTCCGGCCGCATCCCGGCGATCTCCTGATAGCGTTCGGACAAATAGGTAAAGCGAAGGTCGCTGTCGAGCTCCCAGAACCAATCCGATGAGGATTCCGCAACATCACGGAAGCGGATCTCGCTTTCCCGCAGGGCGCGCTCGGCGGTTCGCCGGTTGAGCTCGGTCACGACCCATTGCGTGATGAGACTGAGGAATTCGCGCTGCTTGATCGCACCCGTGTCCGGCCGATCGTGAAAGGCGATGACATAGCCGACGATCTCGCCCTTGTTGTCGGCAAACCCCATTCCGGCGTAGCTGACGGCGCCTAACTTGCGCAGCGTGCGGTCTTTGGGGAACAGCTCGCAGACGCCATCGGGATAGAGCCGATAGGGCTCTGCCGCCGTGATTGTGCCGGAGGGCGTTCCCTCGATATCGTATTCAAAGGGCGTCGCGATCCCCCCGGGGTCATTGCGGTCGAAGGCGGTCAGAACCTTCGCCCGGTTCGTCCCCTCGATGCGCTGGATGATGACGGCCCAACGGTAATTGAGCGCCGTCGCAACCGCCTCCGCGACCGTGCGGAACATGCCGTCCGGGTCGCTCGCGGCGCCGACCAGAAGGGCGAGCGCGCGTTCGCGGAAGCGCACTTCTGAGACCTCGCTCCAAAGTCCGACGGTACCGCCGTCGCTGGTGCGCCGCTCCGTCACGTCGACGACGCGGCCGTCGCGCAAGCGCTGCTCGATGGAGCCCTGCGGCGCGTGGTGATAGGCGATTCGCTGCCGCACATAGTCTTCCAATTGGTTGGGTGCAAACTCGTAGAGTCCGCGGCTTGCACAGGCACGAACGATCTCCTCGAAGCTCAGGCCGGGGACGAAAAGATCGCTGACCGACGGATACATGGCGCGGTAACGGCTGTTGCAGAGGACGAGCGCATCTCGCGCATCGAAATAGGCGAAGCCGTGAGGGAGGTTCTCGATCGCATTCAGCAGCCGCGACTGGGCCTCTTCGGCCTGCGCCTTGGCCTCGACCTCGGCGGTCATTTCGCTCGCCGTGCCGCGATAGCCGAGGAAGCTGCGCTGCTCGTCGAAGATCGGGATCCCGCTCGAGCGGAAATGGCGCAGCCGGCCGCGCCCGTCATGCAGCGCAAGATGGAAATCGCGGAAGGGCTCCCGCGCCTCGAAACACGCCTTGTGCCGGAGCCGGCGCTCGGCACTCTCACTTCCTTCAATCAGTTCCGGCAGGGAACGGCCGAGGCTGGAGTCTCGCGCGAGCCCCATGACCGCCTCGAAGCCATCGGAGAGTGAGGTGAGTCGGAGATCGGCGCCGGTCTCCCAGACCCAGTCGGTCGAGGCCTCGATCATCTGCCGGAAGCGTGCCTCGCTTTCCGTGAGCCGCTGCTCCGCCATGCGCGCGCGAAGACGTTGGCGGCTTTGACTGGCGATGACGAGCCCCACCGCGATCAGGAGCGAGAGGAACTGAGCGAGCATGAAGCCGAAGGGTGCGAACCATTCGACAGGCCGGAGGAAGGGGTAGTCGAGCTTGTGCAGGCCCAACAGCAAGAATGCGGTCCCCGTGATGCCGTAAGCGGCACCCGGATTGGCGCGGCGGCGCCTGAGAAAGATCCATCCGGTCAAGGCGAAGGCGAAGCCGGACAAGCCATAGAGGGGGACCGTCAGGGCGACGAAATTGGGATCGAGCAGCGAGAAGTAGGCGGCCCAGGCGATCGCAAGGACGGCGACGACCCCCGCGGCGCGGAGCGGCAGCCTGCGACCTATGAAGGCGTGGCTACCGAGGAGCAGCATGATGGCCGTGACGGCCTGCGCCGCCTCACCGAGAAAAGCGCCGACGGCGGTGCCGAGGACAGGATTTGGAATATCGAAGACGAAGTGGAGGGTGTAGACCATGAAGGCACCCGCCCACCACCGGATCGTCCGATCGGCATCCGCCTGGAGACAAAGGTAGACGAGCGCGAAGGCGACGATCGCGGAGCCTAGGCTCGCCTGTACCAGCACTGCGGTGAAATAAGAGAGTTCCGACATCCCCCCAACGTCAGCCGGCTCGTGGAACGCAAGTATCGGAATGGGCCGGGTTGGTTCGACGTCCCGGCTGCGGCCGCCGGCGACCTCGCCTCAGGTCCTGAACCTCCGCTTGCGCCGAGGCTGCTCCCGCCGCTGCTCGCCTCCAGAGACGTTAAAACCGATGGCGACTATGTCGCGGGATCGTTAAAGATATGGTTAAGGAGCCGATGGCGATGGGTGCAGCGTTGTAATGGGATTGTGATGCGGCGGGCGAGTTCGCAAGATCGGCCGCAGGCGGGATCGCGGCGGCGGGAGGTCGTCCCGGCGGATGACTTGGCCAGGCTGCCACGGGCCGCGCTCACGGTGATGGCGGAAGCTGGAGACGAGGTTGCCGAATGCCATCGAGTGCTGGCAAAAACCGGTGACAACGTCGTCGGCGAGATCTTGCGCGGGCAAGGCACCTTCTACGAATGGACCCACTACCCGGCAGGCGATGTCTACGACTTCGAGTCCCGCGCCCAGTATTATTACCATGCGCATCCGAAGCACGAGCGCCCGGACGAGCATGGGCATTTCCACACCTTTCTGCGGCTGAAGGGGTATCCGCCCGGCCCTGCGCCGATGCGAGCGCGCGATGGCGCCGCGCACCGAGCGCCTGACGAGCCCCTGAGCCATCTGATCGCGATCTCCATGGACGATCGCGGCCATGCGGTTCAGCTCTTCACCACCAATCGCTGGGTCACCGGCGAAAGCTGGTATGCCGCGCCTGACGTCATCGCCATGCTGGATCGCTTCGTCATCGATCTGGCGCGCCCGTCCTGGGCGGCCAATCGCTGGATCACCGCGCTCGTCCGGCTGTTCCGGCCGCAGATCGAAGCACTCCTCCGCGAGCGCGATCGCGCGATTGCCGAGTGGCAGCGCCGATATCCCGAGAGCGACGTTCTCGAGGACCGGCGGCTCGAGGTGACGTCCCGGCTGGAGATCTCGGTCGAGGTCCAGACGCAGCGCGTTCTCGCCGCGCTGCGATGACGGCGCGTTGCGGCGCCCGGCGTCGGCGCTGGCAATTCTGCGCTACTTTGCCGCTTGATGCAGATAGGCGACGATGTCTTCGCGCTCTTGGGGATTGGTGAGCCGGAATGCCATGCGCGCCCCCGGCAGGAAGGCTTGAGGATTCGCCAGCCATTTGTCGAGCTTCGCGTCGTCCCATTTGAAATCCGCCTTGGCGAGATTGGCTGAATAGCTGAAGCCGGGTGCTTTTCCGGCCTCGCGATCGAAGAGGCCATAGAGGCTGGGGCCGATGCGGTTGGGCTCGCCGGCCCTGATGGCATGGCAGATCTCGCAGCGCCGGAAGATTTTTCCGCCGTTTTCCGCATTGCCGGCGGCCTCGGCAGCTTGAGCGGCCAGCAGCAGGCCTGCGGCGAGGGCAAAGGCCGCGGAGTGGGCAATCGTCATCGAGGTCGCTCCCGATTGAGACGAGGGACGGTCCGGCACGCGGGAGGGATACCCGTCGGATGTTGTCCCCGCAAGCCGGACACGGTGCCGCAGCCGCTCGAAAGCGATCTGCGCTATGTGGCGGAAATCCGGGGAGTTTAACCGTTTTTTCATGGTCCCAGCCGGACAATTCGAGCGCGGCAATCGGTTGATCATCGGTCCGGGGAAGGGTCCCGGCGCGCCGAGCCCCGCCAAGGAGGCCCCGAGGAGGCCCATGACGGACTCTTTATCAAAGACCGATGTCGAGCAACTTGCCACCGACCGGTCTCCTGAAATCCGTGCCCAGGCGGCGAGAAAGATCGCAGGCGAGTTTCAGCGGGGCGGCCTCAATCCGCGCGAAAGGCGGCTCGCCGAAGATATTTTTCGCGTGCTCGTGCGCGACGTGGAAATGCAAGTGCGTCAGGCGCTGGCGGAGCAGCTTAAGGAAAGCCGTCTGCTGCCCCATGACATCGCGCTGGCGCTGGCACGCGACGTGCATTCCGTGTCGCTGCCGATGCTGGAATGCTCCGAGGTCCTCACCGACGAGGACCTGGTGGAGATCGTGCGCAGCCAGGACGGCCCCAAACAAGTCGCGGTCGCGCGCCGACGCCGGGTGTCGCCGCCGGTGGCGGGCGCCCTCGTCGACAGCGACAATAGCGATGCGGTCGCCGAGCTCATCGCCAATGAAGGCGCCGAGCTCGACGAATCGCTGCTTCACAAGGTCTTGGACAATTACGGCGAGCGCGCCGGCATTCAGGAGCGCATGACCGGCCGTTACGCGCTGCCCCCGACGGTTGCGGATCGCCTGGTCACCGCGGTATCCGAGCGGCTGCGCAGCCATTTGATGTCGCAGCAGGAGCTGCCCGAGGACGCCGTGAGCGATCTTGTCCAGTTCAGCCGCGAGCGCGCCATTCTCGGCATCGTCTGGGGCGCCGGCTCGGCGGATCTCGAGCGCTTCATGCGCCGCCTCCATACCCGGGGCCGCCTGACCCCGACGCTGCTGCTGCGGGCCATCTGCATGGGCGACCGGCTTTTCTTCGAGACGGGAATGGCTGTGCGCGCCAATGTGCCGATACGCAATGCCGCGGCACTCATCTATGAGGGCGGCCGTCGTGGCTTTGAGGGGCTTTACGAGAAGGCCAAGATGCCGCCGGACCTGCTGCGCGCGTTCATCATCGCCGTCAACGTCACTCGAGAGACGGCACTCGACGGTCTCGACGATCACGACCGTGAGCGTTATCGGCAGCGCGTGATCGAGCGCATTCTCACGCAGTTCGAGAGCCTCGGCGCCGACAATCTCGACTACCTCCTCGCCAAGCTGGGCCATCGCGCCGGTCCGTCTGCGGCCGTTGCGCCCTGAGGATGGCGACCAAGTCGTTTGTAAAACAAACTATCAGTAATTAAGCGATCGTCTTGCACCCCTGCCGAGGCCGTGCCAGAGTCGCGCTTGGGGCAGGCGAGGCGAGGAAGCGGGCGGCAAGCTTCCCAGGCGGGCAATCGAGGCATGAACGCGGCGGACGCAGTATTGCTGCCGACGATCGAGAAGGGCTTCGGCCATTCCCCGGCCCTCGTCTATCGTGACCGGATAATCGCCTATACGGAGGTGCTGGCCGGCGTGAACCAAGCGGGCCACGCCTTCCGCGCCCTCGGCGTGGCGCCGGAGAACCGGATCGTTGTCATGCTGAGCGACAGTCCGGATTTCGTCTCTTGCTATCTAGGGGCGATCAAGATCGGCGCGGTCGCCGTTGCCGTCAATCTGCGCGCGTCCCCTCGCGACCTCCTCTATTATCTGCGCGACAGCCGCGCGCGCGTGCTGGTGATCGCCCGGGAATTCCTTGATCTCTACCGGCAGATTCGCGGCGAGCTCGCGGAAGAGCCGGGGCTCGTCGTCGCCGAGGGCGAGACGGATGGGGAGACGGATCTCGCAACCCTTCTCGCGCGGCAGCCCCGAGACCTCGATGCGGTGCCGATGTCTCCCGACGATATGGCCTTCTGGATCTATACCTCGGGCACGACCGGAACCCCCAAGGCGGCGGTTCACCTGCACAAGGACGTTCTCAATGCCGGCGATTACCTGGGCGGCGTCCTCGGCGTCCGGCGTGGGGACCGCCTCTTCGCCAGCTCCAAGCTGTTCTTTGCCTATGCCCTCGGCAATTGCCTGTTCGGCGCTTTCCGCCTCGGCGCTACGACCATCCTTCTCGACGACTGGCCCCAAGCCGTGACGATCGCCCAGGTGATCGAGCGGCAGCGCCCCAGCGTCGTCTTCGCCGTGCCGACGATCTACCGCAACCTCCTTGCAGCCGGCGTCGCGACGCAGGAAGGCTTCCGCGCGGTCCGGCATTACGTCTCGGCCGGCGAGCGCTTGCCGGAAAGCCTGTGGGAGCGCTGGCGCGCTGCGACGGGCGTCGAGATCATCGACGGCATGGGCACCTCGGAAACCATCTACATGCTGCTCACCAACTATCCCGGCGCAGTGCGGCCGGGCTCCTCGGGGAAGCCGGCGCCCGGTGTGGAGGTGAAGCTGGCCGACGCCGAGGGCGTGGCCGTGCCGCCCGGACAAAGCGGCATTCTCTGGGGGCGCATCGCCTCGCGCGCCGATCGCTATTGGAACCAGCAGGCGCGCTCCCAGGAGGTCTTCCGCGGCTCGTGGTTTCGCACCGGCGACATGTATCGCGTCGACGGCGACGGCTATTGGTTCCATGAAGGTCGTTTCGACGACCTCCTCAAGATTTCCGGCCAATGGGTGAGCCCGGCGGAGATCGAGGATCTCCTGCTCGCCGAGCTGCCCCTGCGCGATGCCATCGTCGTCGGCACCGCGGGCAAGGACGACCTCATGCGGCTCACGCTCTTCGCCGTGGGACCCGCGGAAGGCTTCGATCCAGCCGATCTCGAGCAGCGGATCCGCGTCCTCGTCACCGCGCGCCTCTCCGTGTACAAATGCCCGAAATGGATCCGCTTCGTCGACGCCATCCCGCGTACGGCGACGGGCAAGGCCCAGCGCTTCGAGCTGCGCCGACAGGCCGAGGCGCTGCTCGAGGAGGAAGCCGCATGAAGCGCTCGGTGCTCAAGCGCATGATCAATTTCGCCGACTGCGATCCGGCGCAGATCGTGTTCTATCCGCGCTATTTCGAATGGTTCGACCGCGGCACGGAAATGATGTTCCGTTCCGTCGGGCTCGCCTGGGAAAAGCTGTTCGCCAAGGGCGAGTGGAGCGGCGTGCCGCTCCTCGATGTCGGCGCCAATTTCAAGCGGCCTTGCCGCTTCGGCGACAGCATCGAGATCGAGAGCTGGGTCGATGAATGGCGCGGCAAGACCTTCCTCGTGCGCCATCACGTGAAGAAGGACGGCGAGCTGGCGGTGGAGGGGCATGAATTGCGGGCCTGGACCGTCAAGGACAAAAGCCGTCCCGCCGGGATGCGCGCTGCGGAAGTCCCGGGCGAGGTCGTCGCCTTGTTCCAAGCGTGAGGGAGGCTGCATCATCCATGCCGAAGGAGATCATCACCTCGCCGCACGCGCCGACCACAGGCTTTACCGACAAATCGAAGGCGCCGCCCATCGCCCAGGCGATCCGCTACGGCAATATGCTGTTCGTCTCGGGCCAGGGGCCGCTCGATCCGGCCACGAAGGAGGTGATTGCCGGCGACATCGTCGCGCAGACGCGACAGACCTTGGCCAATCTCAAAAGCGTCCTGGCGCAGGCCGGCGCGACCTTCGCCAATGTCGTCAATATGCGCGTTATCCTGCGCGACGTCGCCGATTTCCCCAAATTCAACGAGACCTTTCGGGAGGTCCTCGCCGGCGAGAAGGTGACGCGCACTTGCATCGGCGGCACGCCGCACCGCAAGGGCGTCAAAGTCGAGATTGACTGCATTGCGATGTTCGATGCGGCGAAGAAGCAATAGGGAAGGAGAGCACGCATGAGTGGAGGAATCATCCGCGCCGGAGTGGCGCCCCATACTCCGCGCATGGGCATCGAGGAAAAGGCCCCCGTCTTCGTCAAGGAGCTCATCAAGGGCTCCTACGCGATGGGCGAGGCGATCCGCGCCACAAAACCCGACGTCATCGTCGTCAATTCGTCCCACTGGGTCTGCACCTTCAACTGGTACGTGACCTGCCAGGCCGAGCATAAGGGACGCTGCGTCGCCGACGAGGCGCCCGATCTCATTCCCGGCGTACCCTATCGCTACAAGGGCGATCGGGTCTATGCCGGCGCTCTCGTCGACGAGATCCGCGCCCTCGGCTATCCCTGCAACCGCAACGAGTGCGAGCATTTCAGTTGGGACTACGGCTCGTGGGTGCCCGCCCATTATCTCGACCCGCGCGCAGAAATCCCGATCGTGCTGGTGGGCACGGTCGTGAGCGCCGATCTCAAGGAGGCGATGGCGGTGGGTACGGCGGTCAAGCGCGCCGCCGAGAAGACGGGACGCAACGTCGTCTTCATCGCGAGCTGCAGCTTCACGCACAAGCTCGTGCGCGGACCCGAGCTGTGGCCGACCGAAGCACGCCAGGCGCTCGACCGCAAATTCATCGCCATGATCACCGACGGGCGCATCGCCGAGGCGAAGGCGTGGTTCCCCGATTACACGAGTGAGGTCGTCGGCGAGATGGGCGGGCGCAACATCGCGACCATGCTCGGCTGCCTTGACGACGACCGGCGCTATACGGGGATGCAGTATGGGCCTTACGGCCAATCCTCGGGAAGCGGCAACGCCAATGTGCTGCTGCAGCCCGTCCACTGAGCCGGTTCGCGATCGGGAGCGCGCGTGGAGCTCAAGGAGAGCATACCCAACAATATCGGACTGAGCGGGAAGCCAAGGCTCAAGGCCATGCTCGAGCCTTTCCGTTTCCGCTTCCTGGACTGGTGGGCCGAGCGGGGGCCGGCGGGGTTTGACGCCGCCGAGGCATACTTGCGCACACCCCTCGGCATCGACGCCCAGGGCTGGGCCCGATACGGCTATGTGCGCCTGTCGGAATATCGCTGGGGCCTCTATCAAGCCGCACCCGAGGCGGAACGGCGCGCCCTCTTCGGGCGCGTCGCCGGCACGCCGGTCTTCCACGCTCCGCCCGATGAGCTGCGCGGCGCCTTACGCAAGCTTCTCGTCACCCAAGGCGATACGGAGCCCGGCTCAATCGAGCAGTCGCGCCGCCTGGGCGCCACGGCGCCGAGCCTCTACGATTTGCGCAATCTCTTCCAGATCAATTGCGAGGAGGGCCGCCATCTTTGGGCCATGGTGCATCTCCTCTTCGAGCATTTTGGCGACGAAGGCGAGGACGAGGCGGAAGGGCTGCTCGCGCGCTGCTCGGGCTCCGCCGAGAATCCGCGGCTGCTTCAGGCCTTCAACTCTCCGATCGAGGAATGGCTCAGCTTCTTCTTCTGGTCGACCCTCGCCGACCGCGACGGCAAGTACCAGCTCCACTCGATGAGCGAGAGCGCTTTCGATCCCCTTGCGCGCACCTGCCGCTTCATGCTGACCGAGGAGGCGCATCACATGTTCGTCGGTGACGACGGCTTGCGCCGCGTGCTGCAGCGCACCGCCGAGCTTATGCGCGAGCACGACACCGACGACGTCGCTCCCTATGGCGGAATCAATCTCGCTACCTTTCAGCGCTTCCTCAATTACTGGGCGCCGCAGACGATCGATCTCTTCGGCAACGAGGTCTCGAGCTGGGCCGAGGAGATGTTCGACGCCGGGATCAAGGCGCGCCCCTTCGAGGCCGATCCTGCGCGCTATGGCGAGCACACGGCCCTGGCGGATGCGTACGCGATCGAGCGGCGCGAGGGCGATCGCCTGGTCCCCGCAACCCTTCCCATGCGGAAGCTCATCAACGAAGTGACGCGTGACGCCTATCTCGCCGAGATCGATGCGGTGATTGCCCGCTGGAATCGCATGCTGACGAAGAGGGGTGTCAACCAGCCGATCCGCCGTCCGGACAAGCGCTTCAATCGCCGCATCGGCGTCTATGCGGGCCTGCCCTTCAGCCCTGAGGGCAAGCCGCTGTCGCAGGAGGCGTTCGCACGCGGCCTGCGCGAATGGCTGCCGAGCGAGGCCGATTGGACCCATGTGAGATCGCTCATGGTGCCGTGCCTGGCACCAGGCAAGATCGCCGGCTGGATCGCGCCGCCGCAGCGCGGCATCGATGGCAAGCCGGCCCTCGCCTTCGACTACGTGCGGCTCTGATGGAGCGCTCCGGCTGCGGCGTTGCCAAGGCGGATTTGACAGGCTATAACCGCGCCTCGCGCCGGGGAGTAGCTCAGCCTGGTAGAGCACCACGTTCGGGACGTGGGGGCCGGAGGTTCGAATCCTCTCTCCCCGACCATCACCGGCAGGAAGACTTGCGCATTCAAAAGGCTTAGGTCCACAACTGGCCTAGGCCTTTTCCGCTTCCGGGCGGCGTCGGCGTGGTCGCCGCCATTCAGATCCGCATCCGGAAGCCCAGTCGATCGAGACCGCCTTGCCCCACGCCCCCCTCCCTCCTCCGTCACCTTCTGCCGATATCGGCCGGCGGCCCTGGGTGCTCGCCTCGGCCATGATGGCGATGTTCATGGCCGCCGTGGAGAGCACCATCGTCGCCACCGCGATGCCGACGATCATCGCCGATCTCGGCGGCTTCCATCTCTTCAGCTGGGTCTTTGCCGCCTATCTGCTGCCCCAGGCGGTGACGATTCCGGTCTATGGGCGCCTCGCCGATCTCTATGGGCGCAAGCGCGTGCTCTTTGTCGGCTCCGGCATCTTCCTGGTCGGCTCGGCGCTTTGCGGCTTCGCCCAGGGCATGCCGTCCCTGGTGGCCTTCCGCGCCCTCCAGGGCCTCGGCGCCGGCTCGATCATCCCGATCACGACGACGATCATCGGCGATATCTACGATCCGACCGAGCGCGTGCGGGTGCAGGGCTATGTCTCGAGCATGTGGGGCTTCGCCGCCGTGGCGGGTCCGCTGCTCGGCGCCTTTCTCGTCGAGCAGCTCAATTGGGCCACCGTGTTCTGGATCAATCTTCCGGTGGGTGCCGTCTCGATCCTCATGCTGGCCGCGACCTTCCACGAGAAGCTGCAGCCGCGCCGGCATCGCATCGATTACATTGGCGCCGTGCTCCTGATGGGCGGGACGGGAGCGCTCATCCTCGCCTTGGTGCAGGCGACCGAGCTCGGCCGCGAGGTCGTTGCCGTCTTGCTGATCGGCGCCGCGCTGGCGCTCGCCGCCCTCGTCTATTACGAGAAGCGCACCGTCGAGCCGATGATGCCCCTCGATCTCTGGCGCCACCGCGTCATCGCCGCGGTCAATCTCGGCGGCCTCGCGATCGGCGCCGTGATGATGGCGACGGCGGCCTTTCTGCCAACCTATGTGCAAGGGGTGATGGGGCTAAGCGCCTTCGGCGCCGGCCTGGTACTGGCGGCGATGTCCTTGGCCTGGCCCATCGGCAGCACGCTCGCCGGCCGCCTGATGATCCGCAGCTCCTATCGCATGATGGCCGCCATCGGCGGCGGCGCCCTCGTCGCCGGCAGCGTCGTGCTGGTGATGCTCGATCCGGCGCGCGGTCCCTATTGGGCCGGCGTCGGCGCCTTCTTCACCGGAATCGGCATGGGCTTCTGCAACATCACCTATATCGTGTCGGCGCAATCGAGCGTCGACTGGAGCCGGCGCGGCATCGCCACCTCGAGCACCCTCTTCATGCGCATGCTGGGCCAGGCGATCGGCTCCGCCATCTTCGGCGGCATTCTCAATTCCGGCTTGTCGGCGCGCGTGCCCGAGGCCGGCGACGCGGTCGACCGCCTGATGGAGCCCGCCCGGCGCGCCGGGCTCGGCACCGAGATGATTGCGCGCCTCGCCGATGCCGTGGCCTTCTCGCTCCATCAGGTGTTCTGGGTCGCCGGCCTGCTTGCCGCCGTCTCGGTGGCCTTCGCCTTCATCCTGCCCGCCCGCCTCGGACCGCGCCACGCGCAGAAGTCTTAGCGCTCGCTCGCATCCAAGGCCTCACCCCGCGCGGCGGGCGGCGGCGAGGACGTCCTCGACGGTCCCCTCGGGCGGCACGCCGAGGATATGGCGGCTGTGCCAGAGGGCGTAGAAGAGGAGGCTCCACGCCGCCTGGGAGTTGCGCTCGGGGGCGGCGAAGACCTTCCCGATATCCTCATCCGTCGCAATCTCGGCGATGCCCGGCTGCGCCGCGACGAATTGCACAATGGCCGCCTTCCGTGCGGCGATCCATTCGCCCACCGGGGGCTTGAAGCCGGTCTTGCGCGAATAGGGCTCCGAAGCCGGCACGTTCCGCGCCAGCCAATCGCGCAGGAGCTTCTTGCCGAACCTGTTCGTGACCTTGAGCGCATCCGGCAGGCGGAAGGCGAAATCGGCGACGAGGGGGTCGAGGAAGGGCGTGCGGCCCTCGACGCTGTTCGCCATCAGGCAGCGGTCGAGCTTGATGAGGAGATCGTTCGGCAGCCAGTCGGCGCAATCCACCGCTTGTAGCCGCTGCACGGCCGAGCGCCCGGGCAAGGATTCGTCCGCCTCGACCCGCGCGAGGTTGTCGCGCCAGCCCGCGAGCGAGCCTCTCATCGCCGCGAGCTCGTCGAACTCGCCGCTCAGGCGCGCCTTCCGCGCCAGCAGCCCCCACAGCCAGCGGGCGCGACGGTAACGGGCATAGCCGCCGAAGATCTCGTCGGCGCCCTCGCCGCTGAGCACCACCTTGAGGCGGCCCTTGGTGGCCTCGCCGAGGGCGAAGGTGGGGAGGATCGCGGCGTCGGTGGTGGGATCGTCGACCGCCTCGGCCGCGCGTGGCGCCAGGGTCCAGAAGTCCCGCTCGGTCAGTTCCAGGACGTGATGGTCGGCGCCCACGGCACGGGCGACGCGCTTCGCTTTCTCCGTCTCGTCGGCGGCCTTGCTGCCGGGAAAGCCGACGGTGAAGGCGACCACGGGATTGGCCGAGAAGCGGGTCATGAGGCCGGCGAGAACCGACGAATCAATGCCGCCGGAGAGATAGAGGCCATAGGGCACGTCGGCGCGGAGATGGGCTTCGACGCTGCCGGAAAGAACCTCGTCGAGCGCGCGCATCGCCTCGCCGTGGTCCTGGCGGCGCGGCCCGCCTTGGGGGATCGCCGGCCGGCGGCGGCGCTCGACGATGCGGCCATCCGCGACGACGATGGTCTCGCCGGGCAGCACGCGATGGATCGCTGCGAAGATCGTCTCGCGTCCCGTGGTGAATTTGAGCTGAAGCAGCTCGGCGCGCGCGCGAGGATTGAGCCGGCGCTCTGCGAGCCCCGCCGCCAAGAGCGCTTGCGGCTCCGAGGCGAAGGCGAAGCCGTCGGGCCGCTCGACATAGTAGAGCGGCTTGATGCCGAAGGGATCGCGCGCGAGGACGAGGCGGCCCCCCTCCGGATCGTGGATGGCGAGGGCGTACATGCCGCGCAGCTCGCCCGTAAAGTCGAGCCCCAGGCGGCGGTAAAGATGGAGGGGCGGCTCGCAGTCCGAGCGGGTCTGGAACGGCACATCCGTAAGCCGCGCCCGCAACTCCGGGTTGTTGTAGATCTCGCCATTGGCGACGATGGCGCCGCGGCGGGAATCGTAGATCGGCTGGTCCCCCGTCCGGAGGTCGACGATGGCGAGCCGGGTGCTCACCATGCCAACGGCGCCGTCGCGGTGGATGCCGGTGCCGTCGGGGCCGCGATGGAGGATGCAGGCGGCGAGCCGCTCGAGGAGACCCGGCTCGACCGGCCGGCCCTTGCCCATCATCACGCCCGCAATTCCGCACATGCCGAAAGATCCGCCTTTCGCTTTGCCTGCATCTGCGGCGAGCGCCGCGCGCCGCGCGCGAAGTCTTAACGCCGGTCGGAGGGGCGCGGCTCTGCTTCGCTCCGCAAGGCCGCCGTCGCGAATACCGCGCCGAGCCATAGCATTGTCAACCACCAAATATGCCAGAGGTCGTAGCTTGCCGCCGCCAGGATCGCCGCTCCGGAAAGCAAGGCAAGGGCGACCGCCTTGTTGGGTGCTGCGGTTTCCCACGCCAGCAGGCTGCGCATCAGGGCGATGACGAAGGCCATGCCGAGAATCACGCCGGGAAGCCCGAGGTCGAGGCGAATCTGCAGGGCCCCGTCGTGGGGATGGAGGGGCAGAAGCTCCGAGCCGACGCCGTAGGCCGTGTGGCCGCCGGGCATCCAGCGGGAGCTGTCGAGCCCCCAGCCCAGGAGAGGCCGCTCATCGATCTTCCCGACGACGAAATGCCAGATGGCGAGACGATGGGCCAGGGAGGACTCCTTGTTGCCGAGATAGGGCGCCGCAGCTTCGGTCCAGCGTTCGAGAACCGGCTGGGAGAGAAGCGTGGGTGCCGCCGCGAGCCACACCACCAGCACGACACCGACGGCCCAACCCGTCGCGCGCGGCGCCAGGCAGGCTGCGGCGAAGACGAGAATCCCGACGACATAGGCGATGACTGACGTGGTGCTGCCGCCTTGCGCCACGACGGCAAGGGCGAGTGCCGCGGCAACGAGTGCCGCGACGGGGCGGCGCTGCCGCAGCAGCACGGCGATCACGGCCCAGGCGAGGAACACCGTGAGGGTCATGGCGGTGTCGAAGGCCGCGGGGAAGTCGACCGGGCGCTGGACGCCGATGACGGCCTTGACTGCCTGGATGTTGCGTACCGCATCCAGCACGCGCCCCTTGGTCAGCAGCATGAATTCCAGCAAGGCGAGCCCGACGAAGAAGCCGATGATCAAGCCGCGCGCCCAGATTTCGCGCGCCTCGGGGCCCAGCCGCCGAGCGCCGTCGAGAAGGACTAGCCCGGCGGCAAAGGTGCCGAGGAGCCAGAGGCCGAGGCGGAACGACCGCGCTGGCTCCAGTGACCAGGCGGCGCTGACGCAGCCATAGGCGGCGACCAGCGCGCAGACGATGGGCAGCCAGCACGGGACGGCAAAGCGTCCCTGTTCCCGCAGCACGAGGACGCCCAAGGCGGCGGCGACCATCACCGGCGTGACGCTGGGCCACGACACGACCTCGAGGGGCAGGGCCAGAAAGGCCGCTGCGCCGAGCACGTAGCCGAGTCGAGGCTCTTTCGTTAATCCCTTGAACGGCAAGCGGAATGGCTCTTTCGCGAAACGGCGGCCCGGCTCTCACTCAGCCAGTCTTCAGCCGGCTTTAGGGGACGGCAACCACCGGCGGCCGAAAAGAGCGCGTAGTCAAATCAGATCGATCGTCCGAGATCAAGGCTCTCGCAATGGCCTGCGGTTGGCAAGCTCGTCAGGTCCGAGGCCGCTGCCGCACGCCCGGCGCGCCGACGAGTCTGCGCCCCGCCCCACCAAGGCCTTCCAAGCCACTGGAATGTCAGAGGTTTTGCCCTGGCGCCGTTTGTCTTTCGTTTACGATCTGGCGGGACAATCGGCGCTGTGTCGCTTTTGCTGAATTCCACACCCGGCGAAGCCGCCGTTTCCTTCCCCGCTGTGGGCGAGGGGGCTTTCGTCCGGGGGCCGCTGCTGCAGGCGCTGGTGCAGCGCTACCACGGCTTCCGCTTGGGCCTGGTGCTCGCGGCGGCCGCGGTCATACTCGCCTTGTGGTGCGCCGTCCTGGGCTTCACTTGGGCTCAGCGCGCGGCGGCGATCGAGAATGCGCGACGCGACGCGGTCAACCTGACCTTCATCGTCGACGAGCAGGTGGCGCGCACCCTGACCGCGATCGATCAGACGATGCGCTTTCTCGACGCCGAGATGCGCCGGTCCGGTCAGAGCTTCAACCTCGCGGAATGGGCGCGCCATGCGCCCGTGGTCAAGGATTTCACCAACCAGGTCACGATTATCGGTCCCGACGGCCGACTCCGGGCCTCCAGCCTGTCGGCCCATGTGCCGCCCGTCGATCTCAGCGACCGGCCGCATTTCCGCATCCATCTCGCCGAGGATGCCGGCAAGCTCTATGTGAGCCCGCCGGTCTTCGGCCGCACCGTCAAGCGCTGGGCGATCCGGGTGACGCGCCGCATCGACGGCCCCGACGGCTCCTTCGGGGGCGTATTGGTATTTTCGCTCGATCCCGATTACCTGGTGCGGCTCAAAGGCGCGCCGGGCCTCGGCACCGGCGGCAAGGTCAGCCTCGTGGGACTCGACGGGGTCGTTCGGGCGAGCAGCGGGATGCTGCTTCCCGGCCCGGATGCGCTGGCGGGCCCCTCCCTCCTCGGCACCAGGCTCTTCGACGAGATGAGCGCGGCGCCGAGCGGCACCGTGACGGAGGAGAGCCCGTTCGATAGGACGCGCCGGCTCTTCGCCTATCGCCGCGTCGAAGGCTACCCTCTCATCGTGCTGGTGGGCTTCAGCCTTAGGGACGTGCTCGCGGGGACCGAGACGGCGGAGCATCGCATCTTCCTTGCCACGGCCGTGGCGACGATGGTCCTTGCCACGCTCTTTGCCTATCTCTTCGTCGAGATCGACCGCCGGGCGCGACGAGAGCAGGAGCTCGCCTTGGAGCGAACCAAGCTCGAGGCCGCCAACCGCGACCTCCTCGTCAGCCGCGACCTGGCTCAGGCGGCGAGTCGCGCCAAGTCGGAATTCCTCGCCAACACCAGCCACGAGCTGCGTACGCCGCTCAATGCCATCATCGGCTTCTCGGAGATCATGCGGGACCAAATCCTCGGCCCCCTCGGCAATCCGCAATACGCCGAGTATGTGCTGCACATCTACGAGAGCGGGCGCAATCTGCTCGCCCTGATCAACGACATCCTCGATCTCTCCAAGGCGGATGCCGGCACGCTTGAGATGCATGACGAGCATCTCGAGCTCGCCGATCTGGTCGCGGCCTGCGTCGCCCGTGCCGCCGCCCAGGCGGCACGGGCCAATCTGGCGCTCGAGATCGACGCCGCGGGGGCGCCCAAGGCCGTGCGCGCGGATGAGGGGAAGCTGCGGCGCATTCTTGCCAACCTGCTCTCCAACGCGATCAAGTTCACGCGTCCGGGCGGCCGCATCGTCGTGCGCGCGCGGCTGGAGGCGTCGGGCGAGGCGACGCTCGCGGTGGAGGATACGGGCATCGGCATGACGCCCAGCGAGATTGCCACCGCCCTCGAGCCGTTCCAGCAGGTGGACAGCAAGCTCGCGCGCCAGTTCGGCGGCACCGGCCTTGGCCTGCCGCTCACGCTGCGTCTCGTCGAGCTCCATGGCGGCCGGCTCGAAATCGAGAGCGCGCGCGGCCGCGGCACCACGGTCTTCGTGCGCCTTCCTGCGGAGCGGGTGATCGCCGCATAACGCGCGACTGCCGCTCCCTCGCGCCTCAATAAGCGCGCTGGATGCAGAAATCGATGAGGTCGAGAAGGGCGCGCTTTTCCGTGCTGTCGGGGAAGATGCCGAGGGCGTCCCGAGCGATGGCGCCGTAATGACCCGCGCGCGCCACCGTATCGCGCAGGGAGCCGTGGCGCTCCATGAGCTGGATCGCGTGCTCGAGATCCCCGTCCTTCTGCTCGAGGGTTTCGAGGGTTCTGCGCCAGAAGGTGCGCTCGGCCTCGCTGCCGCGGCGGAAGGCCAGGACCACGGGCAGGGTGATCTTGCCGTCGCGGAAGTCGTCGCCGATGTTCTTGCCGAGGGTGTCGCGCCGCGCTGCGAAATCGAGCACGTCGTCGATGAGCTGGAAGGCGATGCCGAGATTGAGGCCGTAGCTGTCGAGAGCCTCCTCCTCCGCCTTGGGCCGGTCGGCGACGACGGCGCCGATGCGGCAGGCGGCCGCGAAGAGGGTGGCCGTCTTGGCGCGGATGACCTCGAGATAGGCCGTCTCCGTCGTCGTCGTGTCGTTGGCGGTGATGAGCTGGTGCACCTCGCCTTCGGCGATGACGGCCGAGGCGTTGGAGAGAATGCGCAGCACGTCGAGGGAGCCGTCCTCGGTCATGAGCTGGAAGGCGCGGCTGAAGAGGAAATCGCCGACCAGCACGCTCGCCTTGTTGCCCCAGACCGAATTGGCGGTGGCGAGACCGCGGCGCAGATCACTCTCATCGACCACGTCGTCATGGAGGAGGGTCGCCGTGTGGATGAATTCCACGCAGGCGGCGAGGTTGACATGGCGGTCGCCGCGATAGCCACAGAGCTTCGCCGCCGCCAGGGTTAGAAGCGGCCGCAGGCGTTTGCCGCCCGCCGCCACGATATGGCCGGCGAGCTGGGGGATGAGCGCCACCGGGCTGTCCATGCGGCGGACGATCACCCCGTTGACGCGGTTCATGTCGTCCGCGACAAGGGCCTGGAGACGCTGGAAGCCTGCTTCCGGCGCCTTGTCCCGACCCTCCTCCAGGTTGACGATGACGGCCACGCTGCTCTCTCGGTCGAAATTGTTGTGCTGGCGATGCGCCGCTTGACGCGGATGGGAACACGATCGAGCATAGGCTGCGCGCAGCGGGGGTCAAGCAGCGTCTTGCCCCGAAAGTCGCTGCTCGCCCGGATGTGACCGGGGCGCGCCTGTGCCAGTGGGGGAGGGGGGCCGAAGGTGAAGGAGCTCTTGCGGACGAACGATCCGGTGCTGCTGTCGTTCCTCGAGGCGCTGCTCGCGGAGCAGGGTATCCATGCCGTCGTGCTCGACGGCCATACCAGCATTCTCGAAGGCAGCATCGGCGCCATACCGCGGCGGCTGATGGTGGCTGCCGAGGATCATCGCCGGGCGCAGCGCCTGCTGGACGAGGCGGGTGCTCTGGCGGCGCACTGCCAGCATGCCTGATACGGCGGTGACCGAGGACGCGCTCCTCGGGGGGCGCGTCAGCCTCGTGCAGCCCACGGAAGGATATCGCGTCGCCATCGACCCGGTGCTGCTCGCCGCGGCGGTCCCTGCCGAGCCCGGCCAGCAGGTGCTCGACATCGGCGCGGGGGTGGGCGCTGCGACACTCTGCCTTGCCTGCCGCGTCGAGGGCTGTCGCGTCGTGGGGCTCGAGCTGCAGCGCCCGCTCGTGCGTCTTGCCAACGACAACGCGGCGCGGAACGGGATCCAGGACCGCGTCACGGTGATGGAGGGTGACGTGCTGCGCCCGCCGCCGCGCCTGGCGCCGGGGAGCTTCGACCATGTGATGAGCAATCCGCCCCATCTCGAGGCGCGGCGGGCTTCGCTGGCGGCGACGCCGAGCAAGGGGCTTGCCAATATCGAGGGGGCCGCCGATCTCGCCGCTTGGCTCGGCCTCTGCCTCACCATGGTGCGCGCGAAGGGCAGCATCACCGTGATCCACCGCGCCGATCGCCTCGAGACGATCCTGGCTGCTCTCCATGGCAAGGCGGGCGGGATCGTGGTCTTCCCGCTTTGGCCCATGCCCGATGAGCGACCGGCCAAGCGCGTGATCGTGCAGGCGCGCAAGGGCATCGCCGCGCCGACGCGGCTCGCCGCCGGCCTCGTGCTCCATCATCCCGATGGACGCTATACCGAGCGCGCCGAAGCGGTGCTGCGCGCCGCCGCGGCCTTAGGGGTGTAGGGCTGCATCGCGGCCCAGCGCCATTCCATTCGACGGAAATCGCTCAAGACGCCGGCTTGTAGTAGCGCATCGCCTCGGGCAGGAGCGCCTCGAGCCGGGCGATGCGGTTGGCGTCCGTAGGATGGTCCGAGAAGAATTCCGGCGGCCCTTTCGCCCCGGCGCGGGTCTGCATGCGCTGCCAGAAGGCGATCGCCGCCCGCGGATCGTAGCCGGCGCGCGCCATCAGATCGAGCCCGATATGGTCGGCCTCGTATTCCTGCTCGCGCGAGAACGGCAGCTCCAATCCAAAGGTCGCGCCTGCGCCGAGCAGCGCGCCCAAGGTCTGCCGGGATTGCGGGTCGCCGCCCAGCGCGGCGGCGGCCAAATTGGTGCCCGCCTCGATGAGTTGCGAGCGCGTGATGCGCTCAGCCGCGTGGCGCGCCATGACATGCCCGATTTCGTGCCCGAGCACGGTCGCAAGCCCGACGTCATTTTGCGCCACTGGCAGCATGCCGGCATAGACGGCGACCTTGCCGCCGGGCAGGGCGAAGGCGTTGACCTGCGGCTCGTCGATGACGATGAACTCCCAATTCTCCTGTAACCCGCTCGCCGCTGCGAGGCGCCGCCCGACGCGCTGCACCATGGCGTTCGCGGCTGGATCATGCGAGATCCGGTGCTGCGCCTTTACCTCGGCAAAGGCCTGCTCGCCGAGCTTGTCGGCGGTTGCCGGATCTACGATGTTGAGCTGCTGGCGCCCCGTGATGGGCACGGTCTCGCAGCCGGGAAGCGACACGAGGAGCGCGGCAACCGTCGCCATCACGCAGGAAAAGCCAAGGGCACGGACAAGAATCGCTTCGATCATGCGCAGCTCCGGATTCGGGTCGACGTCGGCTCTGCCAGAGCCTTCACCGCACGCCTGTGTTCTCGATCGCGTCGTCGAGCGCCTCGCACCAGCCGGCGTCCCAGTCCATGTGCTCGGCGGTCTCGGCGGGGTGGGGGTTCTCGGTGAGCGGCCGCCCCGCACCATAGGCGCCATAGCCGTCGAGATAGGCCTGGGTGCGCTCCAGCTCGGCCTTGTCGTCGCCGGCCGGGGCCTCGTGCTTCCGGATGAAGGCCCGGAACTCGCGGAACTCCGCAAGGACGGTCTCGTCGACGCCGAGAGGGTGCGCCGCGAGAACAATGCGTCCGCGCTCAGTCGCGGCGAAGCGGCCGTCGCGCCGCGGCGCCAGGAGAGCCGCGGCGTGGAGCTCGGTGACGGCGAGGGCGACGCGCTCTGTGAGGGTCGAGCGCTGGGCTTCCGCATTCTCATGGACGAGACGCAGCGTGCGGAGAAGGCGCTCGACGCAGTCGCCGGGCGAGACGGGCTGCGCCGCTGCAGCCTTGAGCACCGTCAGCATGACGTTCGCCATGTTGACGAGGGGGACCTCGCCACTATCGGTCGTCATCGGCTTCGCACCTCACGGCGGCATGGGCCACGATGGTCCGCTACCGCGCCGGCTCCGATCTTACGCCATCTCGACGAAAGATTCGCGCCACCGCGAGAATGCGGCTTGCTCTTACCGCGCAAGCCGATCACGGCTATCATGCGCCAATCGTTTGGGGGAAGCCATGAAGCTTGTCTTGTTAGCAATCGCCTTGCCATGCATCGCGCTCGTCGCCTGCCAATCGCAGCCGCAATTGTCCCCCACCGCGGCGGCCGCGCTCAACCAGCCGATCATCTGCCATGACGGCGCGGACTGCGCGATCCGTTGGGGCCGTGCGCTCACCTGGGTCACCGACAACTCGGCCTATCGCATCGACCAGGCGACGGACAGCCTGATCTCAACTTGGGGACCCTTGCCCGACGATCTCCGGCCGGCCTTCACCATCACCAAGACCGCGCAGGGGAACGGGGTCTATCTCATCGAGTTCGCCGCCGGCTGCGGCAATTATTTCGGCTGTGAGCCGTCGCTTGCGCAGGCGAAAGCCAGCTTCATGAGCTTCGTGACGGCGCCCCTCACGCCACCCAAAGTCGCACTCGGCCTCGTGGCGATCCCCACGACGCCACAGCTTGCCGCCGCTCACGGTCTCACGCCGCCGCGCGGCCTTTTCGTCACGACCGTCTCTGCCGGCGGCCCCGCGGCGCGCGCCGGCATTGTTCCCGGCGACATCATCACCGCGATCGACGGCAAGACGGTCGATCTCGACCAGGAGGCGAAGGAGGTCGTCGCGAAGATCGCGCCGGGACAGGCCGTGCCCGTCGCGCTCTGGCGCGACGGCGCCCCGACCACGGTAACGGTGCAGTTCTAGGCTGTGATTTTGACATTCGATTCGCATTCAAAGATCGTCATTCCGGCCGAAGCCCCCGGGTCCCGCCGAAGGCGGGCCCGAGGACAGGCTCCGCGCCAAGCCGGAATCCAGGGCCGCATGCCTCTGCGGCGATCCGCGTAAGCGCTCCTCGCGAGGCGACCCGGCTATCGACTGATAGAGGCCGCCGTGACTGACACCATCGCGCCGCCGCCATGTAGCTGATGCCATTGGCAAGCAGGCGCCACGCCTCTATCTTCCCGCCATGACGCAATCCTCCTCGACGCGCCAGCGACTCGCGCTGCGGCGCCTTCTCATGCCGTGGCGCGCCGAGCCGCCGCAGGTCGCGATGCTGCGCCTGGCCGGCGTGATCGCGCCCCAGCCCGGCCTCACGCGAGGGGCTCTCAATATCGGCGGCCTTGCCGCCTCGATCGAGCGGGCTTTCGCACTCAAGCCCCTCACCGCGGTGGCGCTCGCCATCAATTCGCCGGGGGGCTCGCCGGCGCAGTCGGCGCTTATCGCAGCGCGCATCCGGCAATTCGCCGAGGAGAAGAAGGTGCCGGTGCTCGCCTTCGTCGAGGACGTCGCCGCCTCGGGCGGCTATTGGCTCGCCACGGCGGCGGACGAGATCATCGCCACCGAGGCCTCGATTGTCGGCTCGATCGGGGTGATCTCGGCAAGCTTCGGCTTCCACGAGCTCTTGAAGCGCTTCGGCGTCGAGCGCCGGCTCTATACGGCGGGGGAGCGCAAGTCGCTCCTCGACCCCTTCCTGGCCCAGGACCCCGCGGATGTGGAGCGCCTCAAGGCCGTGCAGCGGGAGCTGCACGAGCTCTTCAAGGAGCAGGTGCGCCGGCGCCGCGCCGACCGTCTCAAGGCGCCCGAGGCGGAGCTTTTCAGCGGTGAATTCTGGGTCGGGCGGCGCGCGCTCGCCCTCGGGCTCATCGACGGAATCGGCGAGCTGCGCGGCACCTTGCGCCAGCGCTTCGGCGAGAAGGTGCGGCTCCGCCTCGTTGGGCGTGAGCGCAGCTGGCTGCGCCGACGCCTTGGCTTCGCCGACGGCGGGACCGATCCTTGGACGACCGCGGCCTCCGCCGCAGCGCAGCTCGCCGCGGCGTTCGAAGCGCGGGCTCTCTGGGCGCGCTATGGCCTTTAAGCTTCGCGCAGGGGTTCGCGCGTCCGACGCAACGCCTACTGCATGAACCAACCGTGGCTCACCACCATGGATTGGCCGGTGAGCGCGTTGCTGTTGTAGGAGGCGAAGAAGACTGCGAGCTCGGCCACGTCTTGAAGCGTGGTGAACTCGCCGTCGACGGTCTGGCCCAGCATCACCTTCTTGATCACGTCCTGCTCGCTGATGCCGAGCTCCTTGGCCTGCTCAGGGATCTGCTTCTCGACGAGGGGCGTGCGCACGAAGCCGGGACAGATCACATTGGCGCGCACGCCATGCTCGGCTCCTTCTTTTGCCACCGTCTTGCAGAGGCCGATGAGGGCGTGCTTGGCCGAGACATAGGGCCCTTTGAGCGGTGAGGCTTCCTTGGAATGGACCGAGCCCATGTAGATGATCGCGCCGCCGCGCTTCTGCTTGTACATCTCGCGCAGGCATGCGCGCGTGGTAAGGAAGGCGCCGTCAAGATGAATCGATACCACCCGGCGCCAGTCGTCGAAGGAGAGCTTGTCGAGCGGATCGATGTGCTGGATGCCGGCATTGCTCACCAGCACGTCGACGCCGCCATAGGTCTTGACCAGGGTGGCGATGGCGCCGTCGACCTCGGCTTCCTTCGTCACATCCATGCGCAGCCCCGTCGCCTGCCCGCCGGCCTGGCCGATCTCGCGCGCGACCACGTTCGCGGCGTCGAGGTTGAGATCGGCGATGCCGAGCTTTGCGCCCTCGCGCGCGAAAGCGAGCGCGATCTCGCGCCCGATCCCGCTGGCGGCACCGGTGACGACGGCAACCTTGTCCTTCATGCGCATGGCGAATCTCCTTATAGCTTTGGCTTCCCTTGGCTTGCTTGCTTTCCTCCGAGCGGGGTCCCGCCGGCCGACGGCACTGTCAAGATGGGGTGAGCCGAGTGGAAAACCAATGGCCGCGACGGAACGCGACACATCGCTCGTGCTCTTGCGTCCCGTTTTGCATCCCCCTGCGCGGAGCGCGGGGCAGATCGCGAGAAAAGGTGGTGTTTCAGCGACTTGTGGCGGATCGTTCCCATCTTTTCGGCGTTGAGGGGGATGCCAATGTCGCCCCCTTCAGAAACGACGCTTTTCCTTGACCCGCTCTCCGCCGGCTCCCTATATGGCGGGATGTTCGGGTTTAGCCTCGCCAAGCTCGTCGTCCTCGTCGGCATTTTCCTTATCGTCTGGTACGGTCTCAAATTCGCGGCCCGCCTCCAGGAGTTGCGCGAGGCGGAGATCCGCCGTCGTGCCGAGGACAAGCGCGGGGCTCGGCGATCCGAGCATGGACGCGGCGAGGCGGCCGTCGAGGAAATGGTGAAGTGCCGCGTGTGCGGCGCTTATGTTCCGGCCCGTGGTGCCGCCGCCTGCGGTCAGCCGGGCTGCCCCTTTCAGCGCTAGCGGGCACCCGCCTCAACTTGATTCCCCGCAAGGCCCCCTTTATCGTGCGCCGCACCAATTTGCCGGCGCCGCCCATGCCTGTCGAGATTTTTCATATTTATCAGCCTGTTAAATTTTCGCTGCGGCAGTCCGGCGGCAGCTTGTGAAGCGTAACGGGCGCAATGAGCGAGGATGGAGAGATGGTTGAGGGGAAGTGGGTCTATGGGTTTGGCGGGGGTGAGGCGGAGGGGGATGGAGGGATGGGGGAGCTGTTGGGGGGGAAGGGGGCTGGGTTGGCGGAGATGAGCCGGATTGGGCTGCCGGTGCCGCCTGGGTTCACGGTGACGACGGCGGTGTGCGGGTATTTTTACGGGCATGGGGGGCGGTATCCGGCGGGTTTGCGGGAGCAGGTTGAGGGGGCGCTTGAGCGGGTTGGCGAGCTGGTGGGGCGGCGCTTTGGGGATGCGGGGCGGCCGCTTTT